>JGI24503J29689_10025111_pt1 | contig 28021 bp, 27 predicted proteins | sample BioPla3RNA2_FD_29689 | JGI IMG/M metagenome (IMG submission 29689)
AGAAAACAACAAAACGCCAAAGAAAACAACAAAACGCTTGTTTTTCAAAAGGCGTTTTGATATAATAACTATAAAAATTTATGGAGGATAATCATGGTTGAAAAACATCATTTGACGCTCGCTGGATTAGATAAACTGAAGATGGAGTTGGATGATTTAAAAAGCAAGGAAAGAGAACGTGTGATTGAATCCCTGAAAGAAGCGCGGTCGCAGGGGGATCTTTCCGAAAACGCGGATTATGACGCGGCGCGCGACGAGCAGGCGCGGATAGAAGCAAGAATCAAAGAACTGGAAAACATCATCAAAAATTCCGTCATCATCGACGGAAACAATTCATTTTCCTCAAATTTGGGAAAAAAGATCACTTTGGAATTTGACGACGGAACGGTCGATGAATTCGTTCTCGTCGGCACACTCGAAGCCGATCCCCTGTCCGGGAAAATCTCCTATGAATCCCCCCTCGGCTCCGCGATTCTCCACCACAAGGTCGGAGATAAGGTGCTTGTAAAACCGGATGGCGGGGATGAATTCTATGTGATCATCAAGGACATAAAATGATTCACAGCTTTTCGAAAAAATACGTTCCGCTTCTGAACTTGTTGGAAACGCAGAAAGCGATAAAGCTTGTGAAAGACAGTTTCGAAAGGAAGCTGGCGGAAAGTTTGAACCTGACGCGGGTGTCAGCCCCCCTGGTTGTTTATGAAAAATCGGGACTGAACGACCATCTGACCGGGGTGGAACGCCCCGTGAGTTTCACCTTGAAAGCAAACGGGGAGGTTGCGGAAGTGGTGCAGTCCCTGGCGAAGTGGAAGCGGATGGCTCTGGGGAAATACGGTTTCAGGCCCCGGGACGGTCTTTATACCGACATGAACGCCCTGAGAAAGGATGAGGAGCTCGACAATCTCCATTCCATCTACGTCGACCAATGGGATTGGGAACAATGCATCGAAAAATGCGACCGCAATCTCGATTATTTAAGGATGACCGTGAGGAGAATCGTCAGGGCGCTTGCGGAAACGAAAGCCTTGGTCAACCGCAGTTTTCCGCAACTGAAAATGGAATTTTCCGAGGATGTCTTCTTCATCACGGCAGAAGAACTGCAGCGACTCTATCCGGAAATGACTCCGGAAGAAAGGGAGAACGCGATTGCGAGGAAGCACGGCACCGTCTTCATCATCGGCATCGGCTGGCCCCTGGAAGACGGTCGGCCCCATGATCTCAGGGCTCCCGACTACGACGACTGGAATCTGAACGGAGACATCATCCTATGGTACGAACCCTTAAACAAGGCCGTCGAACTCTCCTCAATGGGCATCAGGGTGGACGGAGCATCCCTCTTCCGGCAATTGGAAGCCGCCGGCGCCCTTGACAAACTGCGATACCCCTTTCATCAGGACATCCTTCACGAACTGCTTCCTCATTCGATCGGCGGTGGCATCGGCCAGAGCCGGCTCTGCCTGGTCATGCTGGAAAAGGTCCACATCGGCGAAGTCCAGGTCTCGCTTTGGGAAGAAGAAGACCTGAAAGAACTGGAAAAACTGGGGATACCGATTCTCTAGGCTCAAAAACCATCCTGTTTCATATAATGTAATGAGGTGAAGCATGAGCAGGAAAGGCGTGGTTCTTGTTGCGGTCGTTTTGTTTCTGTTGGTGGTTCCGAAATTTTTGGGCAGCACATGGCAGGAAATGATTTTTTCGAATACGGAATCGAAATGAATCTGGCAAGGCCAGATTTTTTATTAAGCATATTCCCTCCTTTCTTTTCCGATTCGGTATATAATTAGAAAAAAGAAAGGAGTTTGCCATGCTCAAAGAAGGACAAACCGCGCCCGCATTCAAGCTTAAAGACCAATCCGGAAACGATGTCAGCCTTTCTTCCTTTAGGGGCAGGAAGACTGTCGTTTATTTCTATCCCAAGGACCACACGCCCGGCTGCACCCGCCAGGCTTGCGCTTTCCGGGATGCCTACTCAGCTTTTCAGGAAAATGGTATCGCCGTCATCGGCATCAGCAAGGATTCCGTCTCTTCCCACAAGAAGTTTTCGGAACGGCTCGAACTCCCCTTCACTTTGCTTGCCGATCCCGACCTTGAAGCGATCAAAGCCTACGGTGTTTGGACGGAAAAGAAAAGGTTCGGAAAGACCTATTTCGGTGTCAGCCGCACGACCTTCGTTTTGGACGAAGAAGGTAGGATTCTTAAGATCTTCGAAAACGCTGATCCGAACAATAATGCACAGGAGATACTGGCGCTGTTTTGAAAAACCGTCCGTTGGGTAACGGACGGTCATTTTTTTATTTTCAGATAGAGTTTCGTCAAAGCTCTTTTTTCGATCCGGGACACATAGCTCCTGGAGATGTTCAGGCTCTTCGCGATTTCCCGTTGCGTTTCGACCTTTTTTCCCATCCAGACCGAAACGGCGGGAAATGATGTCGTATTCCCGCGGCGTGAGGGTTTTCAGGGCTTCTTTGATGGTCGCGACCTTTTCTTCGAACTCTAACTTTTCGAGCGCCGATTTGGAGGGGTCTTCGATAACGTCGCTTAGCTTGATTTCGTTCCCTTCTTTGTCTGACCCGATTGGTGAATCCAGCCAGCTGATCTGTTTTTTCCGTCTGGAGCTTCTGAGATGCATGAGAATTTCGTTTTCAATGCAGCGGGCTGCATAGGTTGCGAGTTTCGTGTTGGAACAGAAATTATATGTGTCGACCGCCTTGATCAATCCGAAGGCCCCGATCGAAAGTAGATCCTCCCTGTCTTCTTTGGTGTTTTCGAATTTTTTGACGATGTGCGCGACCAAACGCAAATTATGCTCAATCAGCTTCGTACGCGCGTTCTCGTCCCCCTCCTGCCACAGCTTCAGGTATTTTTCTTCCTCTTCCGGGGAGAGCACTTCCGGAAAGCTTTGGGAGCTCACGGCGCCCAAGAGCGGAAGCAGCAGGAGCGCAAGCAATTCAAACATAGAATTTCTCCTTTTAATTTAGACATTTGTCTGAACTTTTGATATAATATTCTAACGGAGGATTTTATGCTGCAATTGATTTATCCGCTTGAAAAATTCATTCCCCATGATTGTTTCAAAGATGTTTTTTCCATTGATTACAATAAATTATATGAGAACGGAAAAAGAATAATACTAATGGACATAGACAATACTTTGATTCCCTATGACATTGCGCTTCCGACTCCGGAGATCAGGGCTTTGCTTGAAAACATCCAAAAAATAGGGTTTCGGATCATTCTCATTTCCAATAATTGTTTAGCGAGAGTCCGGGCCTTTACCGAACCCCTCGGTTTGGAGTTTGTGGAAAAGGCACTCAAGCCCTTCGGGCGCGGCTACCGCCGGGCATTGAAAATGGCCTCTCCCCATGGAACCGGGGAAATTGTTGCCGTGGGGGATCAGCTGATGACCGACGTACTCGGAGGGAACCGCTTCGGAATCGACGTTATTTTGGTGAAACCCTTGAAAAAAAGGAGCGAAAAATGGTATACCAAATTTAATCGCCTGAACGAAAATCATGTTTTGAAGCGGCTGAAGAAAAAATACCCGGAAGTTCATGAAAAAATAGCGAGGGTAAACGATGGAACTTAAATGCAAGGGTTGCGGAGCGAAGATCCAGACAGTTGATCCGAAATTGCCTGGTTTCATCCGCGCCGATGTATTGGAAAAACGAAGCGACGATTTCCGCTGCGAACGCTGTTATAATTTAATGCATTATAACCGCGGATTGGAAGTCGCAATCGACGAAGCGGAGTTGCTGGCAGAGGTCGGGAAAATCTCCAGGGATGCTTTGCTTGTCTGCATCGTCGACATATTTGATCTGGAGGGAACCTTTCCGGAAAACTTAGGGACTTTTCCGCAGAGGAAAAAAATCATCGTCGCCAACAAATTCGATTTGTTTTTGAAATCGGTCAAAAAAGAAAAAATTTTGGCCTATTTACGAAAATTCCTGAAGGAACGGGGAATTGTTCCGGAAGGGGTCATGTTGATGTCCGCTTTCAAAGGCTCGGACATCGAGGGTTTGCTCTCGGAATTATTCCGCCTGAAGGGCGGAAGCGACATCTGTTTCGTGGGCACGACCAATGTCGGTAAGAGCACTGTCATCAATGCGCTCGCTAAGAAACTGGGGTTTGAGGGTGAACTGCTCACGACCAGCACCGCCGTTTCCACAACCCTGGGCCTTGTGAGAATACCGCTTCCTGACGGGAGCCATCTGCTCGACACCCCGGGCATTCCCAACCGCAAACAGGCGACATATTATCTTTCTTTTGCCCATCAGAAACTCATGCTGCAGAAAAAATTCATCCGCCCCCGCGTCTACCAGCTCAAGCCCAAGCAGACGCTCTTCATCGGCGGTTTCTGCCGTTTGGATTTTCTTTCCGGGGAAGCATCCTCCTTCGTCGTCAATGTCCCGAATGCTCTGACGGTGCACAGAACGAAAACGACGAACGCCGAGGCATTTTATGAGGGGCACAAGGATGACATCTTGAAAATTCCCGATGCGGAGGAAAGAGAAAAACTGGGCAATTTTCGGAAATATAGTTTTGCTTTCGGAGAAGAAAAACGGGAAATTGCGATTTCCGGGCTGGGTTTCATCGCTTTGGTCGGAAGCGGGAAGGTGGATTTATATTGTTTTGAAAAAATTAAAGTTAGCTTGCGCGAGGCGATCGTTTGAAAAAATACGAAAAGTTGCTCTGGGAAAAATACCAAAAATCCGGCCAGCCCGGCATCGAAGAACGCTTCCGCCATGCGCTCGGAGTGAAGAAGGAAGCCCTGGAATTGATCGATTGCTTCGGTTTTCCCATTGACAAAAACAAAGCCGCGGTCGCCGCTCTCCTCCATGATTATGCGAAATTTGAATCCGAGGAGCGTTTCCGGGAAGTCATCCGTAAATACAAACTCGACCCAGAAATATCGGAACTGAATCCGGTGGTCTGGCATTCGCTGCTCGGGCCCTATATCATCAGGGAAGAACTGGGCCTTGTCGATCCGGACATTCTCGCCGCCGTCAGGAACCACACGCTCGGCAGCCCGGAGATGGGATTGCTTGAAGAAGTGATTTATCTTGCGGACATTACAGAGGAAAACCGGCGGGGACCGGAATTCGAAGCAGCGAGAAGGCTTTCCCGCAGGGATTTTTACGGAGCGATACTTGTGAAGGTCGAAGCGCTCCTCAAAGCTTTTCCCGGCGAACACAATCGAAAACTGTATCAGAAATACACGGAGGTAAAATGCAGATTTTAAAAGACGTCATCAAATGTCTCTCTGACTCGAAGATGGAGGACATCAAAATTTATCGGACAGAAACGATTACCCCTTTCTATGATTTGGTCGTCAATTCCACGGCGAACAATTCGCGCCAGCTCTCCGCCGCGGTGCAGCGGCTCAGAAAAATGAGCGCGGAAAAAGGTTATTACCTGAAAGGCATCGAAGGCCTCAGGGGCGGTTACTGGGCGCTCGTCGACATGCGCGACATCCTTGTGAATGTATTTTTGCCGGAAGAAAGGGCGAAATACGATCTCGATAAACTTTGGAAGGATCTCCCGCAAATCGATCCCGAAACCTGCTTATAAAATGCTCTTTCCCGGACAAACTAATTCCGGTGAAGGACATGAAGAATTATTTCATTACAAAAACAAAGAACGGTTACCGTTTTTACATTCTCCACAGGGAAGGCAGAAAAAAAAGAAGGAGGAAGCGGGCGCAGGAAGAAATCGGGCTGGAGCTTTTGTATTCGGATAAGTACCGCGAAAAATGATGTATAATCTCTAATCATGCCTTATATAATGTATTGGTGAGATTATGCTTTTAGGCGACCTGCAATCCAAAGACGTCATCAACGTCGTTGACGGAAGCAAATTGGGTAGGATCTCCAATCTTGAGATCGACCCGACCAGCGGCCGCATCATCTCGATTACCGTCCAGCCCAATACCAGGTTTGCCAATTTCTTTTCTTCCGGGAACAACGCCGTCATTCCCTGGAATCAGATAGTGAAAATCGGTGGAGAAGTGATCATCGTCAATTATTCCAGCTATTAATGAGCGAAGCAGGAAATTGTTAAAGGGAATTAACAATTTCCTTTTAATATGTTATAATTTTAATAGAAGAATGGAGGATATTATGGGTTGCATATTCGGAATTGATATCGGGGGAACGGAAATAAAAATCGGGAAATTTAAGGGTAGGGAATTGGTCTTGAAAACCAGCATCAAAACGGACACATCCGCAGGGGGACGGTATGTTTTGCCGGATCTTTTCCGGAAAATCGACGAATTAAGCAAGGGGGAAAAAATCGCCGGCATCGGCGTCGGCATTCCCGGACCGGTTTTCAAGGGCATCGTGAACGGAGCCCAGAATCTCGGTTGGGGTAGAGTGGAAGCGGAAGCGCTGATCAGGGAAAGATATCCGGAAGCGCGGGTCAGGGTGTTGAATGACGCCAACGCCGCCGCGATCGGAGAAATGGCAGCGGGCAGCGCCAGCAAATTCAAAAATTTCGTCTTCGTGACCCTCGGAACCGGCATCGGCGGCGGCGTGGTCATCGACGGCGAAGTTCTGGAAGGGGAAAACGGCGCCGGCGGAGAGATCGGCCACATGCAGATTGCCAATGATGGAAAGCGACTCTGCAATTGCGGGAGGCATGATTGCTTTGAAAGATATGCGAGCGCAACGGGGCTTGTGATCACGGCAAAGGAACTTTCCGAGGGGCGGAAGACGCGCCTCCACCAAACCGGCTTTTCCGCAAAATCCATCTTCGACCTTGCCAAGGAAGGGGACGAAGTCGCTCTTGAGGCGGTCGACAAGATGGTTGAGGCGCTTGCGGTAACGCTTGCGAACATCGGGGCGGTGCTAAATCCCGAAGCCTTCATCATCGGGGGCGGGGTTTCGAAAGTCGGCACTTTTTTGCTGGACAAACTCTCAAAAAAATTCCGCGAAGTCTGCTTTTTCGCGCTCAAAGAAACCGAATTCGCGCTTGCCTCATTGGGCAATGACGCCGGAATCTACGGAGCAGCTCATGTCGCAGGCAAATAAACTCTCCGTCAGGCGGTTTGTTTCTTCCTTCCTGGAATGCAATCTTTATCTCTTGGAAAACGACTTGGGAGAAGTCATCATCGACCCCTGCGTGCCCTATGGGGTAGTTTATGGAAACAGAAACGCAAGGATTGAAGCCATCATCATCACTCACTGCCATTTCGACCACATCCATGAGATTTCGTCCTATTTGGAGAAAACCTCCTGCCCTGTTTACATGCATGCGAATGGGGTTGACAAACTCGAGGATCCCCGGAAGAACGCGAGCGCGCTCCTCGGCCTGGAACTGAAGTACCCGGTTCCGGAGGAAAGAATAATTGCGATTACGGGGGATGGGGTTCACAAACTCCTCGGAACCGAATTTTATTTTCTGGAAACTCCGGGGCATTCGGACTGTTCGCTGTCGGTCCTGACAGGGGGCAATCTGTTCACCGGCGACACCCTCTTCCGGGGTTCGGTCGGTCGCACCGATTTGGAAACCTCCGACCATGAAACCCTGAAGAAGAGTTTGGATAAACTCCTATCACTGGGGGATTACCCGGTCCATCCCGGCCATTCGGCTCCGACGAGCCTTGCCCGGGAAAGGGCCTTGAATCCGTATTTGAGGAGATGAGGCATGTATAAAATTGTGAGGAGAAGGAATCTCAACGATTGCGTAACCCTGTTCGAGGTGGATGCGCCGGAGGTTGCGAAGGCTTTCAAGCCCGGACAGTTCGCCATTCTCCGCGTCGATGAGGCGGGTGAGAGGTTCCCGCTTACGATCGCCGCCGCGGATCCCGCAAGGGGAACGGTGACGATTGTTTTCCAAATCGTCGGGAAATCTACCCGGAAGCTGAACGCGCTTCAGGAAGGGGACCAAATTTTGGATTTTGCGGGTCCCCTGGGAAAACCATCAGACCTGGATGGCCTTCGGGAAGTCTGTTTAGTCGTGGGCGGGGTGGGAAGCGCCGCCGGGTATCCGCTCGCAAAGGCGCTCCATGATGAAGGGGCAACGGTGGACGCCGTTGCCGGTTTCCGCACCCGGGATTTGATTATTTTGGACGAAGAATACCGGGAAGTGAGCAAACTCTATCTGGTGACCGATGACGGTTCCGCGGGCGAAAAAGGTTTGGTCACCGACCGCTTGGCCAAACTTCTCGATGAGAAAAAATACGACTTGGTGATTGCCGTCGGCCCCCTGGCGATGATGCAGGCGGTCGCCAAGCTCACCAGAGCCCGTGACCAAAGAACCGTGGTCAGCATGAACCCGATCATGATCGACGGGACGGGAATGTGCGGGGGCTGCCGCGTGACTTATTACGGCGAGGTCAAATTTGCCTGTGTCGACGGTCCCGAGTTCGACGCATTCGGGATTGATTTTGACGAGGCGATCCTTAGGTCGAAAATGTACCGCAGAGAAGAGCGGGAAGAGGACTGCAGATTGCTATGAAAAAAAGAGTTCCGATGCAAACTCGCTCTCCCCGGGAGAGAGTTAAAGATTTTTCTGAGGTTGCTCTGGGCTATACCAAAGAAGAAGCGCTCTTGGAGGCCGAGCGTTGCCTGGACTGCAAGCATGCGCCCTGCGTCGGGGGCTGCCCCGTGGAGATTGACATTCCGAAATTCATCAGAGAAATCCGGGAAGGAAGGCTTGAGGAAGCCGCGAAAACCATTTATGACGCCAATTTCCTGCCCGGCATCTGCGGGCGCGTCTGCCCCCAGGAAAACCAATGCGAAGCCCGCTGTGTCCGCGCCCGCAAGGGCGAAGCGGTCGCAATCGGCCGCCTGGAGAGATTCGCAAGCGACAACCATCAATCGGAAATCAGGAAAATTGCCCCCGACAAAGAAAAAGTCGCGGTCGTCGGTTCCGGCCCGGCGGGGCTTTCCTGCGCGGCGGAACTTGCGCAGCTGGGTTACGAAGTCCACATTTTCGAAGCCCTCCATGCCGCGGGCGGGGTGCTCACCTACGGGATTCCGGAATTCAGGCTCCCCCAGCGGGTGGTGGATTCGGAAGTCGGAAGGCTGTTGGCGCTCGGCATTAAAATCCACTACAACACTGTCATCGGCAGGACGAAAAAGGTGCGGGAGCTTTTCAATGAAGGTTTCCAGGCCGTCTTCATTGGCAGCGGTGCCGGGTATCCGAAATTCATGAAGATTCCGGGAGAAAACTTGAACGGCGTCCTTTCCGCCAATGAATTCCTGACCAGGATTAACCTCATGAAGGCCCATCTTCCGGAGTACGACACGCCGCTGAAGAAAATGAGAAAAGTCGCGGTCGTCGGCGGCGGGAACGTCGCCATGGATGCCGCCCGCTCCGCGCTCAGGATTGGCGCCGAAGAAGTGCATCTTGTCTACCGCCGGGGAAGGGAAGAAATGCCCGCGCGCCTTGAAGAAGTGAGGCATGCGGAAGAGGAGGGGGTGAGGTTTCGTTTGCTTGCGAATCCCGTGCGGATCCTGGGAGAAAGCGAAGTTTCCGGAATCGAATGCCAGCGCATGGAACTCGGGGAGCCCGACGAAAGCGGGAGGAGGCGCCCGGTCGCCGTTCCAGATTCTGATTTCGTCATTTCCTGTGACGCTGTCATAATGGCAATCGGCAACCATCCCAATCCCATCCTGGCATCTTCCATGCCCGAACTTAAAACCAACAAATGGGGCTGCATCGAAGTTGACGAACGGCTCAGAACCTCGGTTCCGGGCGTCTACGCCGGAGGCGACGTCGTGACGGGATCAGCGACCGTGATCCTCGCCATGGGCGCCGGCAAGAAAGCGGCCCGAGAAATTGATGCGTATTTAAGGAGCCGCCATGCGCTTTGAGGAAGAATACCGGCGGCATTTTTTTGTTTTTGGGGACGAATTTACCGCTGAAACACGCTCCCGGAAGTGGGGCTCCTCTACAGGAAATGTCCGGGGCTGTCTTAAGTTGAAGTGCAAGTTATATTAAATATTTGTAGGAGGAATGGATTATGTATGCTTCTTTTAAACCAGGAATTCCTTGGAAAGATACAAACGGCAATCTGATAAATGCTCATGGTGGAAGTATTTTTGTTGAGGGAGATACTTACTATTGGATTGGAGAAGACAAATCCCATACCGCGGGCAAGGGAAAAATATGGACCTGGGGTATAAGAATATATTCTTCAAAGGATTTGTATAATTGGGAAGATTTGGGTCATCTTGTAGAACCGGATTTAAAAAATAAGAAATCCATATTCCATCCCACAAGAAGGCTTGATCGTCCCCATTTAATTTTTAACAGAAAAACAAAGACATATGTCCTGTGGGTAAAATATAATGACGATGCTTCCTATGCCGTATTAACCTCGGATAAATTAAGGGGTTCTTATGAAATAAAAAGATCCGCATATCGTCCCTTTGGAGCAAAATGCGGAGATTTTGATTTGGCAGTAGATGAAAATGGGGATGCATATCTGTTTTTCGATGCGAACCATACGGATCTCTGGGGTGCAAAACTTTCTCAGGATTATACCGAGGTTGTCGGAGATAAAAAAATCATTTACACGGGTCTCTACCCCCCTTATGCGAGAGAAGGGGTAACCCACTTCGAGAGAAATGGGAAACATTACCTCTTAACCAGCGGAATTACCGGCTACATTCCGAATCCAAGCGAATACGCCATCGCTGACAGTATTCTTGGGGAGTATAGGGTTGTAAAAAACCCCCATGTTGGTGATGATTTTTCTTCATTCAACAGTCAGGTGTCCTGCATCTTTAAAGTGATGAACAAAGAATTATACATAGCAATAGCAGATAGATGGATTCCTGATTTTGTTGTTACAAAAGAAAGATATGAAAGCATCAGCAGAGCAATAGCGAGTAGATTTGATCGAACGCATAAAGCGACTCTGAAAGAAAAACTGAGTCTGTTAAAAATGCCGTTTATGGGGAAAGCCAACACATCAAAAGCCACCTATGTTTGGCTGCCGTTGGTATTTGATGGGGATGAGTTTTCAATTGAATATTTGGGCGAGTGGAGGATATGATTAACCGGTTTTACGCATGTTACGATATTCAGTCGGAGTTGTACCTATGACTTTTTTAAATTGATTTTGAAAGTGTGATTGCGAAGAAAAATTGAGAAGCATTGCGATTTCAACCAAACTTTTATCCGTAAAGATAAGTAGTTTTTTTGCTTCTTGAATTCTTAATGAATTATAATATTCGCTGAATGTTTTCCCGGTGTATTTCTTGAAAAGGGCGGAAAAATATTCCGGGGTTACTCCCAAATCATTAGCAATATCTTTTGCCTGAATATAATTATATTTATTATTTTTTATATATATGATGGCCTTTAAAATCAGGGGATTATTTATCTCCGGTTCTATGATTGCTTTTACGCGCGAACAGTAGTCATATTTTATTTTGGTAGAAAGAGAACTAAGTTCATTAACCGTTTTGCATTTTTCAATTTCACGGGCATATTTTTCCCCGACGGTACAGGCCGTTTCCCTGTCCATTCCCCCGGATATGGCCGCTCTCAAGCATAAGGAATTGAGAATGATTAGCTGGTTCTTTATGTTCCTTAAATACGTATCCCCCAGAATGCCGATTCTGCCCTTGGCGTTTCCGTAACTTATTTCATGAAGCTCATCAACCAAACCGTTTTTTATAATGAAAATCAGTTTTTCTTCAAATTCCCCTCCGACATGTCTTGCTTCTTCATCAAAATAGTTTTCCAGAATCGGTATATAATCATTGGAATCTTCTTTTTTCTCAATGGTTTCACTTTCCAATAATTTATTGGCTGAGCATTGACAACGGTTTATCGCATAATTGATGATGACTACGTTTTTCAAAAAAACGGAATGCTCTTTCACTGGAATGTTTTCAATAATGAATTCAATTGAAGGGCGGTAAATGTTGGGAACATGGTAGCGTTCCATTAGTTTGGTAATTTGTCCTTCGGTCAATATATCAAGTTTAACGGGACCAATCAAGAGGTACAATTTTGAATCCTGGATTTTCATTAACGCCGTCAGAAAAAAATCTTCCGTAAAAATATTCACGCATTCGTTTTCATCAATGAGCGGCTCTACATATTTCTGTTGATAAGAGAGGAAGTCTTTTGCGATGTCATCAAGCTCAAGGGTTGAAAAAAAGAAACCCTTTTCAAACGTGTACAGCGTCAAAGGGAAGTTAAACAATTGGTTATATAAATTAAGAAAAGTCTGCAATTCTGAAAGCTTGTTCTCCATTTTTTCCTCCGTATTCACATATTAAAATTTTACAATAAAACATAAGTAAATGCAAGAAATAAAGCGGAGTTTTTTGTATAATTAGGTTGAACTCTAAAAAAATGGGAGGAGAAATGAAGAGATATTTTGTTCACTTTTTGAAAACGTTTTTTCTGTGCGCGCTTACATTTAGCCTTTTTTTGACGCTGACTGCATGTAAGGATGATGAAAGACCAAATGGACCGGAAAATGGTGAGGATCCCGATGAAACCGAAACGGCAGAACTGACGGACGGAGTTTTTTATGTGGGTGTTCCCGGATATGACAGAAAGCAATTGATCAAATTCAAGACTGACGGCACTTTTTATGCTATCGGCTTGTATGGCAATGTGATAGCCGGAAAATATGAAGTTGTCGACATGGAGATTGAGTACCGCCTTGCGGGAACGAACGGAAACTGGGAAAACCCGGAAGCGGAGGACTCTGAAGCAGACGGGGATTCCGTTGAAGTTTTAATTTCCTCCAAGGCCATCAAGTTCTATCATTTGGATGGCTCCGTAATGCAAGACATAAGGAACGATAATTATGAGGGGCAATCAACCTTGAACGAGGGCATTGACTCCTGTTATGTTGCCTGGACTGAGGGATACATCCATATGTTGAAAATCGGGCAGACAACAAGAACAGTCAAACACGATCCCGAGTATTACTGGAGCGAAGAAGATGAAGAACCGATCGTTCTGTTTAAATTCATGATCAAAGAGGTTCCCGAAGAGCTTGCGGATGAATTTGAGCAAACCGAATTGACATTCACGATTTATCATAATGGTTACAAGAATGCCTTGGGAGTTAAAGAAGTAAACGGCACCTATACGATAGAAGACGGCGTTTATGTTTTGTCCAAAGGAGGAACTTTCAGAATCGGCGAAGACGGGCAGACAGCCGTATATGAAGACGATGAAGTAACGATCGAATGCGTGGTATATGCGGAACCCAATGAAAAATTGGTTGCAACCCTGACAACCGCACATGGACAAAAGTGCGAACTCTACAATGACCACACCTGCAGCATTGAAGGTTCTTTATTCGGCACCTGGTCATGGTCGATGGCCACTTACACGCTCACCATAACCATTGAAGGTTTTGAACCTGCCTACAGCGACATTGGAAAATTGGCAGAAGGAGTTTTAAGTATCACTCTCCCCCTAACTGATACTGTTTCATTGGAATTTACCGCTCCTGCCACTGTTGTAGGAGACTTGAATGCCGTTCCTGAAGGCCCCCAAGAGGTCGCGACACTCGAATGTGAGTATCCTCAGGTTGAAGCTGTTCTCGTTCTCTATGATGACCATAGCTGCGCCATCGTCGAGAACGGGGAAGCTTTATCCACTGGAACTTGGTCCTTTGCCAACTACCAATTGACGGTCGAGATTAATGGCGAAAGCGCAACTTCCTCTGGCGAGGATTTGCAGGCTGGGAAATTGAAGGTTTCAATTTCCATGGGCGGTTATCCGGTTCCCTTCTCTTACGACGCATCGATAGTCGAAGATCTTATGGCAATGGAATGAAAAGGAGAATAAAATGAATAAATTCAGCACTTCTTTAATTATCCTGCTATTTTCCCTCTCTTTGTTTGTATTGACATCCTGCATGGATGAAGAGATTCTTGCGGATGCGGCGCACACATATAAAATCTGGCTTGCAAATTCCGAAGATTCATCCTATTATTCCGATTATAATGAAAACGTGGCTTTGAAATATTTGAACACATTGAAATTCAAAGGCCGCGACGGCAAACTCCACCACGTTCACATTGAAGTGGAAACGGGCATAACCGGAGAACAGGAGAAGTTCTTTAATACCATGACAGCCACGGGAGGTTGGAAAGAATATGACTACATTGATTATTCTTTCAGCTCCTACTCGGTTACGGAATTGTATGAAGCGGGCATAGCGTTGGATCTCACAGACTACATGGAAGAATGGCTGCCCAACTACATGAATTGGCTGCAAGCCAACCCCGATTATGCAAGGACCGCGGCGAACATCGTCAATGGCGAACGCCGCTACCTCACGCTCTATTCTTACCATGATGATGTCGAAAACTGGGGCGGATTTGTTTATCGCCGGGATTGGGTTTTAAAATACGGAAAACATCCCGAAGGTTCTCCGAAAGCCGGACAACCCTTCACCGGAGGTTTCGACGAGAACGGAACCTGGAACGACGACATCACCTTCCCGAGCTATTATACGGAACTAGGACAAATTTACAAGGAAAACATAGATCCTGAATGGGACGGAACCTGCCCCGTATTCATTTCTGACTGGGAATGGATGCTTGACATCTTTTCCACAGCTTTGAAAGAAGAAGGAATTACCGACGGGTATTGTACAACGATTTATTATCCTGGTTACATCGGAACAGGTGATCTCATTTCCTCCTTCGGCGGCGGCGGCGTAATGTTCTATCTTGACGAGGAAGCCAACGAAATCAAGTTTGGCGGCACAAGCGAAGCTTTCAATACTTATATTAAGATGATGCAAATCTGGTATAAGAAGGGCTGGCTTGATAAGAAGTTTGCGGAACACACGAGTGATATTTTCTACCAGGTGGACATGAAAACAACCCATTCAGGCAAAGCGGGTATGTGGTATTCCAACATCAGCAGTCTGTTTAACAGATTGGAAAAAGAAATTGCTCCGGCAACCAAAGGCATTTATGTCGTTGCTGCCCGGCAGCCGATCAATGATGTCTACGGAGAAGGCAAAGTTAAATTTTCCAAAGATAATATTTTCACCCCCAAAGTTTTCTATAATACCTCTAAAGAATTCAGCGGCGGCATCTTCACCACTGCCTTCAAAGAAACCGGCAAGGATATTGAATGCCTGATGAGCGTCCTCAATTTCTTAAATGAATGGGAAACCGAAGACGGCTCACTACCGGGATATCTTTTGAATTTTGCCGGTTTAACCAAAGAACAGTATGAAACGGTAGCGAAACCAGGCGACATGTATGACAGGTTTGGTTTAACTGAAGGCTCTTATTTTGTAAAAGAGGATTATTCCGACAACGGCATCAAATATAAAACCAATCCGATTATCGGAAACAATGATGCCTTACGCAATCCCTGCACCTTGAATAGGATAGTCGGCGGGCTGCAAGGGCCGCTGGATAAATGGAAAGGAGAAGAAGACCACCAAGTCCAACATGAATGGGGCTTTTACATAAACTCCGGATATCTGCTCCGCTCCTTTGAAGGACAACTCGGTTCCAACATCTCCAAAAAGCGGAATAGCACATTCAATGACATAGAAGAGTATTTAGAGCAGCATGTTCCGATGATGATAAAAGGCGATGATGCAACCTTCGACCGCGAATGGGCGAACATAAAGAAATACATCAATCGCCTGGAATATCTCGAGGAAGTATTGGAAGTATATAATCAATTATTGAATGATTTATCGTAACTTATGTTGCCTGAGGTTAATATAGCCTCAGGCGCATATTAACTCAGGAGGAAATAATGGTTCAGAAACCGAACACAGAATTCCAAGCCAAACAAGCAAGATTAATTCATTCAATACCGAAATTATCGTTCGGCAAAAGATTAAAAAAAGACCTGAAAAAGAATTGGGTCGTTTATGTAATCTTTTTACCCGTGCTCCTTTATGTATTGCTTTTCAATTATGCCCCCTTGTTTGGTTTGGTCATGGCTTTTCAGGATTTCAATGTTTTAAAGGGTGTTTTCGGCAGTTCTTTCAATAATTTCGCCAACTTCAAAACCTTGTTTTTCCGGGATAATTTCGGAATCGTCCTTAGGAACACTGCCGGAATGGCATTGCTTAATTTGACGGTTGGTTTCATCGTTCCAGTCATATTTGCCCTGCTTTTGTCAACAATCAGACATAAACGGTATAAGCGAGTAATTCAAATCAGTTCATACATTCCCTATTTCATTTCCACGGTGGTTGTGGTTGCCCTGTGGAAAGAATTTCTGGATGAAGGCGGAGTCATTGCCAACTTCCTTTCCTGGTTTGGTTTTAGAAACCAAAACTGGTTGGCAAATAATAAAGTTCCCGTGTTTTGGCTCATCAATACTGCAATCGACATCTGGGTCGGTTTCGGATACGGAGCAATAATCTACTGTGCGGCAATCGCAAATGTCAATCCCAATTTGCATGAAGCTGCCGCCATTGACGGAGCTGGCGAATGGAAGCGGATGTGGCATGTCTCGATTCCGTCAATCATTCCGTTGGTTGTCACAATGTTGACCTTGAGAATCGGAACGGTATTCCTGCAAGGTTTTGATAAGGTGTTGCTGCTTTATTCGCCGTCGATTTATTCTACGGCTGACTGCCTCACCACCTATATCTATCGCATTGCCTTCGCTGGCTCGGCCGACTACGGAGTGTCCACCGCTGCCGGTTTGTTTCAATCGGCCATCGCTACCACACTATTGATCATATCCAATTATCTTAACAGAAAGATTACCAAATCATCACTGTTTTAGGAGTGGAGAGTATGCATGAAATTTTAGTTAAAGCTCGGGAAGAGCACTATATTCCGCCGGAAAAACGATCAAATAAATACCACGGAGGAATGGTTGAACATAAGAGTTGGCTTGGTGTTTTATACACCGTCATACTCTATGCTTTCATGGCAATCATCATTCTGATCTGCATCGTTCCCATGTGGCATGTGCTAACCTCATCATTATCCGACGGAAGCATTCTCCTTTTCAAAAAAGGAATTGTGTGGTGGCCCATCCAGGATAGTGGTGCGGAATCAATGTTCAACTGGGGTGGCTATAAATTATTGTTCAGAAACAGAGGGATTTGGAGCGGTTTTTTAAACACATTCATTTATGTGGCCGGTTCCACAACTTTAGGTTTTGTCTTAAATGTTATTGGCGGCTATACAATCAGCAGAAAATCCATGCTTTCAAGACCTTTGGCATTAATGCTGGTTCTGACATTGATGTTTCACGGCGGCTTGATTCCCACCTATATGGTCATTAAGGCATTGGGAATGGTCGGAACGCGCTGGGCATTGATCATACCCGGCTGCACATCGGGAATTTTCATGGTCATCATGGCCAATGCTTTTAGAAACGTTCCGGAATCTACCATTGAAGCCGCCGAAATCGACGGCGCTGGCCATTTCACAATCATGTTCCAGGTTGTCCTACCCCAATCTTTGAGCATAGCTACGGTCATTATTTTAAACACAGTCATTCTTCATTGGAATTCTTGGTATCCGGCATCGATTTACGTTCCGACCAAGAGAAACCTTTGGCCAATTCAGCTCTGGATCAAAGAAATTTTGGCTCAAAACCAACCTTCATCCTTCCTACAGGCTGCCAACCCCGATTACAATAAATACTTGTTGCAATACTGCGTAATTTTGATTGCAAGTTTACCCGTTCTCCTTTTATTTCCCTTATTTTTGAAATATATCGAAAAGGGCGTCATCATTGGCGGTGTGAAGGAATAAAATGGCGAAGATCAGTTTCCAGGATTTTTCTGCTTACTATAAACTGAAGAAGAAAAAATATGTTCTTTCCTTAAACAAAATAACTCTCGAAATTCCGAGCGAATCATTCTTTGTTGTGGTCGGTCCGAGCGGCTCAGGAAAAACAACCTTGCTTAAAGCAATTCTCGGCGGAGTCGAATTGACGGACGGCTTGCTCATCATAAATGGAACGAGCGTCGAAAACATCAAAAAAAAGGAAGCAAACATTTCCTACCTGTCCCAAGAATACAGCCTGTATCCGCACATGACGGTATATGAGAATGTTGCTTTTCCCTTGCGGAGAATGCGGACCGATTTCCAGGAAATCGATCTGAGGGTCAAAACCGTTCTCGATTATTTGAAAATTGATTTTCTTGCTTCCAGAAAGCCCAGGCAACTGTCCTATGGACAAATGCAAAGAGTCGCGATCGCGCGTGCCCTTGTAAAAAACCCGCGGATTATGCTGTTTGATGAACCCTTTTCCAATCTCGAACCGACCCTCAAGAATGAGCTGCGGCTGACTTTGAAAAATATCCATCAAGAGTTCAAGCCGACCATCATATACGCTACCCATGATTTGACCGATGCTTTCATTTTGGGAGAAAAAATAGCGGTTCTGAACGGAGGAGAATTGGAAGCGATCGGCACAAAAGAAGAAATCGAAAATAGCGACAAAGCTTTTGTGAGGAGTTTTTTAAGCAGATGATGACGATTCTAGGAACCACAAAAGATCAATTTCAGAAAAAATTAAGAAAACTGGTTTCAATCATCTTTACGCTGATTTTTGTGGCGATTGCAATCAACATTGCCCTCATTTTCCTCTTTAACAGGAAAAATGTGGCTTTTTTCGTTCTCGTTAACTCAATGGCAGACATTGTCTTTTTCTCCATTGCCTACTTCCTTTATTCTTTCTTTTATCTTTCTCAGAAACAAAGATACGCTCTGTATGAAAAGCTCCATGCCGAAGCGGAGGAGTTTCGGGGAAAAATCATTGAAATAAGAGAACACACTGAAAGATATTTAAAAGTTGATTGTATAAGGGTGCTTGCGGTCATTGATGGCAATGTTAGGCGTTTCTATTTACCTTTTGCTCATGATATTTCAGAAGGAAAGCAATTGCATTTTAAAGCAAACGAAGGGCTGGTTTTGGAGATCATTGATGAAAAGTAAATTGAAAAACCATTTTATTTACAATTGGACTGTCTATCTTGCCATCGCCGTTTTATCGGTGCTCATCTGGAATTTCGCTTTCAAAACCTTGTCCGAACCCAAAGCAAATGAGAGAATCAACATCGCGATTTTTTGCGAGGCCTTTGACGACAAAGGATTTGCAGAGTACGCAAAAAGCATTGTATCAAACGAGAAAATCCTGCAAGTGAATGCCGTGTGGATGCAAACCATAAATGAATATGTGATCAACACGAATCTCTATGTGACCTCGCAGGGCGAATTTGATTTAATCATTATTGAAAAAACTTTAATGCCGGGAAACATCGGTCGGCAATACTTCCATCCTCTCGACCAAGAACAAATGGACTCTTTGCTTGGACCGCAAACCTATTATCTAGAGGAAGGTTCGGCATACGGATTTCTAGTCCCCAAAAAGTCAGAGCTGTATGATTTTGTTGAAGAAAAACCGGAATTAGTAATTTTTGTATCGCCGGAAACCAAAAATTTCATGGCCATCAACGGTAAGGGCTCCGTTGATGACAAAGAATTAATAAATTTTTTGGAAAAATTCCTGGGTGAAAGAAATGCTGTTTAAACCGAAACTTGCGAAAGAGGATTTCCAAGAATCCTCGCTTCCAAAAACTAGAACCGAAGTTTTTTGGGACGTAATGAATTTACATTTTGTAAAATTCTTGTTCTATGGTTTGATAATCCTGCTGTTTTATCTCCCCATTTTCTTCAATAGATTGGCAAGCGAGGCTTACATTCTTGGTTTAAAAAGCACCATCACTGAGGCTTCAACGGCTGAGGAGATAAATCAAGTCACAGCCAGCATCGCGGGAAATAAAATCACAACGGCTTTAATTGACGTTCCGCTGATTGTGCTGTTCTTTGTCGGCCTATCCGGAATGGCGAGGATTATCAAGCGGTATGGATTCTTGGAGAATGTGTATTTCAAATATGATTTTCCGAAAGGGATAAAGCAAAACTCGCCGCAATTCATCCTCATCGGTATGACATATGCAATTTTGCGGTTGGCTTCCGTATATGCTCTGAATCTTTCCTCTTTTTTGGAAGAAAATTTATTCTTTGTCCTGGGAAGGGTTCCAAGCGTGTTGCTTTCCGTAATCCTGGGGCCCATCGGTTTCTTCATGACGGTCTGCATCCCGGTTTACGACAACAGTTATACGACTAATTTAAAAATGTCCACGCTGCTGTACGGAAGAAGCATCCTCAAAACCCTTGGCGTTTCCGCGTTATTGTTGATCCCTTTCTTTTTCGGATTTGTCGAGAATTTTTGGATTTCAACCATCCTGCGGTTGGTTTCTACATTTCTAATCCCATTTCTCATGCTGATCTTCTTTTTGTACAGTTTCAATTTGCTTGATGAACAGTTTAATAAAACCAACGTCCCTCAGCTTTATCGCAAGGGCTTGATAAAAGAAGAAGGAAAGGAAATTCTCTGAGGTGAATTATGGCATACGTAACACTGAAAAATATTTATAAATTCTACGAAAAAAGCGATGTTCCTGCGGTTGCCGATTTTAACCTTGAAATAAAGGAAAAAGAATTCATTGTTTTGGTCGGCCCTTCGGGTTGTGGGAAATCGACCACCCTAAGAATGATTGCCGGGCTCGAGGAAATTTCTTACGGCAATCTCTACATAGACGGTGTGAGATGCAATGATGTTGAACCGAAGGACAGAAACATCGCCATGGTTTTTCAAAACTACGCCCTCTATCCGCACATGACCGTCTTCAAAAACATGGCCTTCGGATTAAAAATGTCCAGGGTCAAAGAAGTGAAACAGGGCAAGAACGGAAAAGAAGTTGTAATTAAAAGGAAATATACGAAGGAAGAAATTTGGGAAAAAGTTTTGGAAGCGGCAAGAATTCTTGAAATTGAAGAATATCTTGACAGGAAGCCAAGGCAACTCTCCGGCGGTCAGAGACAAAGAGTTGCCATTGGCAGGGCAATCGTAAGGAAACCGAAGGTTTTCTTAATGGACGAGCCCCTTTCTAATTTGGACGCGAAATTACGGAATCAGATGCGCAGCGAAATTTTGCTGCTCAGAAAGAAAATCAATACGACTTTCGTTTATGTTACCCATGACCAAGTCGAAGCGATGACACTCGGCGATCGGATAGTAGTCATGAAGGACGGATTCATCCAACAAATCGGTACGCCTTCGGAAGTGTTTGACCATCCGGCTAATTTATTTGTTGCCGGGTTCATCGGCACGCCGCAAATGAATTTCTTTGATGCCGTAATCGAGAAAATAGACGGAAAATACCGGGTGTTCTTCGAAAACCGGCATTTAGAGGTGCGGGACGATGTCTCCGAACACTTTGATAAAATCAATCTCGGAAGAAAAGAAATCGTTCTTGGCATCAGGCCGGAACACATCAAAATCGTTAGAGAAAACTTCCCGAAACAAAAGGGAGTGCAGTATTTCAAAGCCAATGTCATTGTTTCCGAAATGATGGGAAGCGAATTGCATTTGCACGTAAAAACAGAAAACAATCAAAAATTAGTTATCCGCGTTCAAACCATTGAACTATCAAAACAGGATCGACTAAACCTTGAGAAAAACGGCTCCGTTGAATTCACTTTTGACAGGGAAGTGATGCATCTTTTTGATAAGGAAAAAGAAGTAAATTTGGTGCCAACAAAAATAGAAGAGGATGGTAGAAATGGTAGATTTAAAAGCAAAACCCTTTTATCTGAACGATGAACAAATCAAATGGGTCAATGACACGATTAGCAAAATGACCCTTGATGAGAAAATCGGGCAGCTCTTTGTGCATTTCACGGCTGCAGTTGAAGAAGAAGATGTGAAATCGGAAATCAGGGAATGCCGCAACATGGGCGGAATCCGCTTCAATCCCTTGGAAAAAGAAGCGATTTGGGAAATGAATTATAATTATCAGAAACATTCAAAAATCCCCGTTCTTTCCGCAGTGAACACAGAGTCCGGCGGTATCGGTGCCACAAAAAGCGGAACTTACATCGGAAATGAAATGAAGATCGCCGCGACGCGCGATAAAAAATTGGCTTATCAGCTCGGTTTGATATCCGGCATAGAAGCAAAAGCCGTAGGTTGCAATTGGGCCTTCGCTCCAATCACCGATCTGGTTCTCGATTGGCACAACCCAGGAATATCAACTAGGGGCTGGGGCAGTGATCCGGAATTGGTATTGGAGTTTTCCAAAGAATATTTTCGGGGAATGACGGACGCGGGAATGGTTTGTGCAATGAAGCATTTTCCCGGAGACGGAGCGGATGAACGCGATCCCCATGTTTCTTCGAGCACCAATCCCCTTTCCGTTGAAGAATGGGATAGAACCTACGGATATGTGTACAGGGGAATGATTGAGGCGGGAATTCATTCCGTCATGCCTGGTCACATCATGCTTCCCGCTTATCAGAAATATTTCAATCCTGAAATTGAAGACAGGGATTTGTTGCCGGCGACCCTGTGCAAAGAAATCCTTACCGATTTGTTGCGGGGAAAACTCGGGTTCAACGGCCTGATTGTGTCCGATGCATCGCACATGGTGGGAGTCGCGGGCAGGATGAAGAGAAGCGAACTGGTTCCGCGCGCGATTCAGGCGGGCTGCGACATGTTCTTGTTTTATAATGATCCGGATGAGGATTTTGAGTTCATGAAAAATGGATATCTGAACGGAATCATCACTGAAGAAAGATTGCATGAAGCCCTGCAAAGAATTTTGGGGCTGAAAGCAGCAGCAGGACTGGCCAATTTTTCAATCGACAAATTCCCCCCCTTTAGCGGGCTTGCGGTTGTCGGAAAGCCGGAATATAAAAAGATTACCCAGGAAGTTTCCGACAAAGCGATCACGCTGGTGAAGAGCATTGAAGAAGAAGTGTTTCCAGTGACTCCGGAAAGATACAAGCGGATATTGCTGGTTCCCGTCGGTCCGGAACCCGATTCCATGCTCAGTCTGGCGGGAATGGGAGTTGACGGGTCGCAATATGTCAAACAGCTTAAAGAAAAACTGGAAGCGAGGGGCTTAACCGTAAACGTCTATGTCGATCCCATCAAGAAAAACCTTGAGAGAATGAAAAAAGCGCCCAAATGGCTCATGAAGTTGATTTTGCGGAGGATCGCGAAAAAGTCGAGAAAATCGAAAGGCGCTTATGGTATGAAACAACCGATTAGGGCATTGACCGAAAATTTCGATTTGGTTCTCTCGGTTGCCAATGTCACATCGACCATGAAAACCGTGCAGAGGCTTGAATGGGCGATTTCCAAAGGCGGATGGGACAACCCCTGGTATGTCAACGACATACCGACGATTTTCGTTTCCTTTGCCTGCCCCTTTCACTTGGCGGATGTTCCGCAAGTCAAAAACTACATCAACTGCTATGATGCCGATGAGACAACTATCGATGCCCTGATAGATAAACTGGCCGGAAAATCTGAATTTAAAGGAACTTCGCCGGTCGATGCTTTCTGCGGTTTCATTGACACAAGAATTTAATATAGGCTAATGAACTCAGATTGTTCTGGGTCGGCCTATTTTCTTTTTCTTGCTTGAAAGTAGAAAATTTCCACTTAGGAGGCAATTATGAATGATTCTGACATAATGGCATTATATTTTAACCTTTTTCGGCTGAAAAACATCATCGAAAACGAAGAAAAAATACTGATGAAACAATACTGTCTCAGCAAAAACGAGATTTTGGTCTTGACTTCTTTGAGCCTTTCTCCTTCAACAATGAAAGATCTTTCCTTGACTCTGAGGATAGACAAATCCTCGATTACAAAAATAGCGAAAAGATTGGAAGCAAAAGCATTAATCCAAAGAGACGGCCTTAATAAAAGAGGTTTCAAACTGCATTTGACCGAAAAGGGAACTGCCTTTATGAATGAGGTCAGAAAAATTTACAGAAGAATTGCTTCCGGTTTGGCTGGCTTCTTTAAGAAAGAGGAAATTGAAGCGTTAAGTTCACTCAAAGACAAATTATACAGGATTGATATTGAAAGCATCAGCATAAAAACGGAAGAAATGATTTCCGGAGGAGAGAAATATGAAAATTAAAAGACTGCAGGTCAACCGTTCAAATTTGCGTTTTCTTTATGGCGAGTCCTATGTTTTAAATTGGATTTACGATGAAGAGGTCCAACATTGCTTCCAAGTGGACATTGTGATAAATAAAAAGCAAAAGTATTCCGAGCATCTGGAAACGGACGCCAACTATTTCCGAATCCCCATCGAAATCAAAGAATTTGACCAAGTGGAAATCTTGCTGACCATCAATAATAAAGATTCCCGGGCGCTCAGTTTTGAAGTGCCGATTTATCCCGAAAGCATCACTGCCGAATGGATAAACGGGGAGGACATAGAGGCCTACCAAGTCTTTCCGGACCGCACGGAAGGGGAAGTGGAAATCGGAAGGGATGCTTTTAAATCAAAATTCGGGGAACTTGCCCCAAAACGGAATGCGGTGATTTATAAAAAGGATTTTGTCATCGAAGAAATTCGGGACCCGCGGTTATACATAACTTGCCACGGAATCTATAAAGTAAAAATAAACGACAAAATAATCGACTCAATTCTGGAGCCGGGACCGGCAGAATATGACATTCGGATTCCGTATCAGACTTATAATCTGAGCAATTATCTCCGTCTAGGCAAAAACGTTATTGAAGTCACGGTTGTGAGCGGCTGGTATCGGGGAAGGATGTACAATTCTGGCTTGATTAACAATTTCGGAAATGACAATTCCCTCCTTCTTGAAATCCATTCCGGTACCCAAATCATCAAAACCGATGAAACTTGGGTTGCCAGCACGGACAACGGGATCTATTTATCGGATTTGATGGACGGAGAAATCGTTGATGCTCGGATCAAACCCAGAAATTTCCGCCCCGTTAAAATAGAAAAATTCCCGAAAAACATACTCTTTCCCGATGACCAAGAAGAGACAATCGAAGCTGAAGTTTTTGAACCGCAATTGATAATCACTCCCAACGGAGAAAAAGTCCTTGATTTTGGTCAAAACATCGCCGGATACATAAAAATCTCTGTTGAAGCCAAAGGCGGTGAACACATACTTCTTACTTGCGGAGAAACGCTTGACGAAAACGGCAATTTCACACAGAAAAATTTCAACACCAACAAAACAATCCGCCAACAGATTTCCTACATTTGCAAGGAAGGAAAGAATGATTATAAACCAATCGGAAGCATCTTCGGCTTTAGGTATGCGAAGTTAGAGGGCGACATAGCTTGCCCATCTGCTTTCAAAGCCGTTGCTGTTTATACGAACATTGAAAATGTAGGGGAATTCGCATGCGGCAATGATAAAATCAACAGGCTTTTTCAGAACGCGGTTTGGAGTCAAAAGGGCAATTTCCTGGGAATCCCGACCGATTGTCCGACTCGAGAGAGGAGCGGTTTCACCGGCGACATCCAAGTATATATTCACACCGCCCTCTATTTATCGGATTGCTATTCTTTCATCAGAAAATGGTTGCGGGAATTGGTGAGCACGCAGTATGACGACGGCTGCCTGAAAGGGATTGCTCCGGATCCGTCAAAGAGGACGATGTTTGACGGGTCTTCTGGATGGCTGAACGCCATGGTCATAGTGCCCGACAAAATTGAAAAATACTATGGCGACTGTGAATTATACCAAGAATTTTATGATGCCATGAAGAAAACGGTTCTGTTTCAACTAAACCGCGCCAAAAGCAAAACAAGATCGCATAATTTAAACAATCCCCTTCATGAATATCTGTACGACAATTATGTCCATTGGGGAGAATGGATGGAACCGAACACCAGTCCCGTAAAAACTTTGAGCGAAATCATAATGAATGGCGATCCCGAAATATGCACAACCTATCTTTGCAATGATCTCAGAATAATGGCGGAGGTTTCCAAAAAGCTTGGAAAAGAAGAGGATCATTCCTTTTTCAAAGAAGCTGCGGAAAAGACCCTTAAAGCCTATCAATTCACCTGTTTGGATGAAGGAAAAGTAAAAAACGAAGAAAGAATGTGCCGTTATGTGCGCCCCCTTCACTATGAAATGCTTTCGGAAGAGGGAAAGAGGGATGCCGCACGACGTTTGCACGAATTGGTCGTGAAGAACGGCTATCATTTGAATTCCGGTTTTTTAACCACCCATATTTTACTCAGAACGCTTGCGGAAAACGGTTATGTGGAGACGGCCTATAGGCTTTTGACCCAAGAAACCTATCCTTCCTGGCTGTATGCGGTCAACAAGGGCCTTACGACTATTCCCGAAACTTGGGAAGCAATTGATGAAAACGGCGTTCCCCATGAGTCGCTCAATCACTATGCCTATGGATCGGTAGTCGGTTTTCTGTTTGACACGGCTGCCGGGATAAAAATTGAAAACGGAAAGATTGTCATCGCTCCGAAACCGGACAGGTCGCTTAAATTCTTAAGAGCCAAAACCTTGTCACCTTTCGGTACCATCGAAGTTGCATGGACTTATGAAGGGGAGAAGATAAGTTATCGGATAACCGTGCCTTACAATGCGGTCGTAACCATAATTCTTCCTGACGGCAGGGAATTTGAAGTTCATGGAGGAGAATACAATTATTAGGCATGAAAACATTGATTAAATTGGCTACATTTCTCTCTAGGTCTAAACATCCTTTTCCCGAACACCTCCTTCTTTCCAGAAAAATTGCAGCCGAAGGCATGGTTGTTTTAAAAAACGAAAACCAGTTATTGCCCTTGCGGAAAAAAAGAGTGGCGCTGTTTGGCCCCGGTTCCGTCGACACTTCCTGGTGCGGAACGGGTTCCGGGTATGTCTTTGTTCCTTATCACGTTAACATTGAGGAAGGCTTGAGGAAAAACGGAATCGCTCTTACAAGCAAGTCCTATCTGAAAAGATTGAAAAAGGAATTCCTCAGGGTAAACAGAAAAGACAAAACCATCAGTTTCCTGCAAAGGTTCTATAGCGGGAGGCGCATACTGGTGGAGGATATTGCGATAAACGAATCCGAGTTGGAAGAAGCAAAAAAAGCTGACACAGCCATTTATGTTCTCAGAAGAAGCGAAGGAGAGAACCATGATCGGAAGCCGATAAGAGGGGATTATTATCTTAGCGAAATTGAAGAAAAAAACCTCAAAACGCTTAACGATAATTTCCGGAACATTATCTTGCTTCTTAACACCTGTGTCATTGATTTGAGTTTTGTTTCCAAGTATCCCAATATCAAAGCCATACTCTATGCGTCCTATGCCGGAAATGAAATCGGGAATGCGGTTTACGATTGCCTGACCGGAATCACACCCCCAGATGGCAGGCTTACAGACACTTTCGCTTTCCGTTATGAAGATTATCCCGCAGCAAAAACCTTTTCGCTCAATGATGGGGAAGCTGACCAGGAAGATTATCTTGAGGACATATTTGTCGGATACCGTTATTTTGATACTTTTAACATTGAACCGCTATATCCATTCGGTTATGGGCTTTCCTATACTGAATTTGAAAGCAAATCAGAAATCAAATCTGTAACCGCGGAAGAAATAAGAATCAAAGTGTTTGTGAAGAACCTCGGAAAGCATCGGGGTCGGGAAACAATTCAGGTTTATGTCTCGGCTCCGCTCGGAAAATTAGTCAAGCCCTTCCAAGAACTGAAAGGCTTTAAAAAAACCAAACTTTTGGAGCCCAATGAAAGCCAAATTCTGGAACTTGTCATAAGAGTGAGGGATTTAGCCTCATATGATATGGACAGGGCAGCCTATGTTCTTGAGAAAGGTAAATACATCATTCGCGTCGGAAAGAATTCCCGCGCGTCTGAGGCGATTGGGGTCATAAATCTTACCGAAAATGTGGTTACCGTCAAGCTTGCTAATAAAGCGGTTTGCGGTAAAAAAATGGAATTACTTGCGCCCCGAATGCGTCCTTTTGAGGATTTATCGGGGATTCCTGAATACGACCTCGATGCTTCCGCAATCACAACTTTCGACTCCTCCTCAAAAATAAAAAGAGAAACCGTCATCTGGGTTCCGGAGGGAAAGCGCCATGATTTGGTTGCAGTCAAACAGCCTTATCCCAGCAAACAAGTTATCCAATATGTCAGGGATGTTCCGGAGGCAAGCTTTTTTGACGTTCTGGAAGGACGGTGCACTCTTAAA
>JGI24503J29689_10003571_pt1 | contig 27564 bp, 40 predicted proteins | sample BioPla3RNA2_FD_29689 | JGI IMG/M metagenome (IMG submission 29689)
CCGAAATGGTCATGCCCGGCGACAACACCAGGATCATGGGTGAACTGATTACACCCATCGCCATGGAAGAAGGTTTGCGCTTCGCGGTACGTGAAGGCGGCCGCACAGTTGGCGCCGGTGTTGTAACCAAGATCCTGGAGTAGCTGCCGTTTTGGATGGAGCTGGGGAAAAGTAATCCGCTGGATTGCTTTTCCCATTCGGCTGTCTAGAACCAAACTGCGATGATGTGGAAGGTTGCTTAATCAATTGACCAGATCAATTGCGCTCAAAGGTTAGCCTGCCTTGTCAATTGATTTTGCAGTTTGCTGATGGAGGCATGTGTAAGCATGATTCACCTGCACACAGCAAACTGCCCAGGGGCGATTGGTTAGGGGAATTTTCACAGAGTATGTTCGTTAATCGAGCGAAAGGACTGATTTTCTTGGCAAGACAGAAAGTAAGAATTAGACTCAAGGCGTTTGATCACAAGATCCTGGACAGTTCTGCAGCAAGGATAGTCGACACTGCCAAACGTACCGGGGCGACGGTTTCGGGACCCATCCCCTTACCAACAGAGAAGAACATTTTCACCGTTTTGCGTTCTGTGCACGTACACAAAGACTCTCGTGAACAGTTCGAAATGAGAACGCACAAGCGCCTCATCGACATTCTTGATCCCAATCCCAAAACAGTTGATGCGCTCATGCGTTTAGACCTGCCTGCTGGCGTAGATATCGAGATCAAAATCCAGGGTTAAAGGAGCCAGTGGGAGCAATATTAGGGGGTGTGAAAGATGGCCAAAGGTATTTTAGGTAAGAAATTGGGAATGACCCAGATTTTCAATGCAGAAGGACTGCTGATTCCCGTGACCGTCATCGAAGCTGGCCCATGTACGGTAGTGCAAAAGAAGACCTTAGAGAAGGATAATTATCTTGCAGTGCAGCTCGGCTTTGGTGAACGGCGGGAAAGACTGGTGAACAAGCCGGAAGCCGGACATTTCGCCAAAGCAAAGGTGAAGCCCGCTCGCTTTCTACGGGAAATCCGCATTAGTGCAGATGACGATTTCGCCCAGTTGAACGTGGGTGACTCGGTGGATGTGAGCATCTTCAGCGAAGGGGACAAAGTAGACGTCACAGCCACCAGCAAAGGTAAGGGTTTTCAAGGTTCCATCAAGCGCCATAACCAAAGCCGCGGACGTATGAGCCACGGTTCGAAATACCACCGCCGCGTGGGTTCCCTGGGTTCAGTTGGCCCGGCCAGAGTATTCAAAGGCCGCCCGCTTCCCGGACGTATGGGAGGCGAACGCGTTACCATACAGAATTTGGAAATCGTCAAGGTTGATCCTGACCGGAACCTGCTCTTGGTGAAGGGTTCGGTGCCAGGTGTAAAAGGAAGCCTTGTCATTATACGCAACTCAGTGAAGGCGTAGAGTTTGAAGAAGAGAGGAGGCTGCACTCATGCCGAAAGTGGCCGTTTACAATATGGAAGGAAAGCAGGTTGGCGAGATCGAGCTCAACGACGCTGTTTTCGGGGTCAAGGTAAACCAAGACCTCATGCATAAGGCTGTACTCAGCCATTTAGCTAACCGCCGGCAGGGCACCGCGTCAGTGAAAACGCGTGGGCTTGTGCAGGGAGGCGGACGCAAACCCTGGAGGCAGAAGGGAACCGGGCGCGCACGTCAAGGCAGTATTCGGTCGCCCCAGTGGGTTGGAGGCGGCGTGGTCTTTGGGCCAACACCGAGAGATTATTCGTGGCGTCTGCCCAAAAAAGCACGCCGGGCTGCGTTGAAGTCTGCCTTAAGCGCTAAAGCAGCTGCTGGCGATATTCTGGTTCTGGATCAACTCACTGTGGAGAAGCCGAAGACCAAGGTAATGGCCGGCGTCTTCGAAGCCCTGGACGTAAGGAAGCCCCTCCTGGTCACCGCAGAGTGGGATCAAAACGTGGAGCTGTCCGTCCGCAACATTCCAGGCGCAGTAGTAGCCAAGTCAGTTGGCTTGAATGTGTACGACATCCTGAACAGTGAGAAGTTGGTCATGACTAAGGATGCGGTTGCGAGATTGGAGGAGGTGCTTGCGTAATGGATGCGCGTGACATCATTAAACGGCCGATTGTGACGGAAAAGAGCACCGACCTGATGGCTGAGAACAAGTACACGTTTGAGGTGGATATGCGAGCCACCAAGACGCAGATCAAAGCCGCTGTGGAAGAGATCTTTGGCGTCAAGGTTGAGAAGGTGAACACTTCTCGCGTTAAGGGGAAACTGCGCAGGATGGGACGCCATGAAGGTTATACATCCGACTGGAAAAAGGCTGTGGTGACCCTGAAACCAGGGCACAGCATCGAGGTACTTGGAGGATTTTAAGGAGGGACGGACAAGTGGCGATTAAGAAATACAAGCCGACCACTCCGGGGCGTCGCGCCATGACCGGTTACACCTTTGAGGAGATTACCAAAAAGGAACCGGAGAAATCCTTGGTGGTTTCTCTCAAATCATCTGGTGGACGAAATGCTGGAGGGCGCATCACGATCCGTCACAGGGGTGGCGGACATAAGCGGAAGTATCGCATTATTGACTTTAAACGCGATAAAGATGGCATCCCAGCTAAGGTGGCTGCCATCGAGTATGATCCCAATCGTTCCGCAAGAATCGCATTACTGCACTATCTTGATGGTGAAAAGCGCTACATCTTAGCTCCTGTGGGCTTGAACGTTGGCGACATGGTTGAATCGGGGCCTGACGCCGATATCAAACCGGGCAACGCCCTGCCCCTGGAAAACATTCCGGTGGGCGCAGTGATCCACAACATTGAGCTCCAGCCGGGCAAAGGCGGTCAGATGGTCCGTTCCGCGGGCACTGCTGCTCAGCTCATGGCTAAAGAAGGGAAGTATGCCACCATCAGGCTTCCTTCCGGTGAGTTCAGAATGGTGCTGCAGGTCTGCCGGGCCACCATTGGCCAGGTAGGCAACGTGGAACACGAAAACATGGTGATCGGTAAAGCTGGACGCTCCAGACATCTGGGCAGAAGGCCCCATGTACGTGGCGTAGCCATGAATCCCGTGGACCATCCGCATGGCGGCGGCGAAGGCAAGGCGCCCGTTGGCATGCCCTCACCGGTTTCACCTTGGGGCAAGCCGACGCTTGGAACACGCACTCGTAAGAAGAAGCCAAGCGATCGTCTGATCGTGAGACGTCGGAAAAGGTAATTGAGGTTCTCTGCGGGGAGGTGTAGTAATGAGTAGATCGCTGAAAAAAGGCCCTTTCGCCGATGCCCATCTGCTGAAGAAGGTAAGGGAAATGAATGAAAAGGGCGAAAAGAGAGTGATCAAGACGTGGTCGAGACGCTCCACGATTTTTCCGGAGATGGTAGGCCATACCATCGCGGTTCATGATGGCCGCCGGCACGTCCCGATTTATATCACGGAAGAGATGGTCGGTCATAAGTTGGGTGAATTTGCCCCAACCCGTACTTTCAGGGGGCATGCCGGTGAGAGGTCGTCAGGCAGATAAGCAGAACGGGGTGATAAAGGATGGAAGCGAGAGCAGTTGCTAGGCATGTGAGAATTTCACCACGCAAAGCGCGCCAAGTAATTGACTTAATTCGCGGCAGAGATGTGGAGGAAGCGTTAACCATTTTGAAGTTCACGCCCAAGGGAGCTTCTCCCATAGTGGAAAAGGTTCTGCGCAGTGCCGTGGCAAACGCTGAAAACAACTTCGAAATGGATGTGGATTCGTTATATGTGGCCGAGTGCTACGTTGACCAGGGTCCAACTCTGAAGAGGATCAGGCCGCGAGCCCGCGGCATGGCCAACCGCATTCGTAAACGCACAAGCCATATTACTGTTATTTTGCGGGAAAGGGAGGGATAGTTGCGTGGGTCAAAAAGTACACCCGGTAGGGTTTAGACTTGGTATCGTAAAAGAATGGGACAGCAAGTGGTATGCCAACAAGCTGGAATACGCCGATCTGCTGCACGAAGACTTGGAAATCAAGAAGATGATTAAGCAGCGTTTCTACCAGGCGGGCGTATCTAGGATAGAGATTGAGCGGGCAGCCAACCGCGCCAAGGTAACCATTCACACCGGCAGGCCCGGCATGGTCATCGGGCGGGGCGGCACAGAAGTCGACAAGCTGCGCAAAGACCTGGAGAGTATGACCGGCCGCCAGATGCAGGTAAACATCGTGGAGATCAAAACTCCCGAGATCGACGCCCAGTTGGTGGCGGAGAGTATCGCCTTCGCTTTGGAGAGGCGCATTTCCTTCCGCAGAGCCATGCGTCAGGCCCAGCAGCGCGCGATCCGCATGGGTGCCAAGGGTATTAAGGTTGCCGTTTCCGGCCGTTTAGGCGGCGCAGAAATTGCACGTACCGAGTGGAGTCCAGAAGGTTCAATCCCCCTCCACACCTTAAGAGCAGATATTGATTACGGGTTCGCCGAGGCCAACACCACCTTCGGCAAGATTGGAGTCAAGGTCTGGATCTACCACGGTGAGATCCTGCCTGAATCCAGCGCCCAGACCAAGGACAAAGGGGGCGAATAAGGGTGCTAGTTCCCAAGAGAGTGAAGTATCGCAGAGTCCACCGGGGCCGCATGACCGGCGTTGCCATGAGAGGTAACGAGGTTACCTTCGGCGAGTTCGGGCTTCAGGCTTTGGAACCGGGGTGGATTAAGAATACACAGATTGAAGCAGCCCGTGTTGCCATGACCCGTCACATCCGCAGGGGTGGTAAGGTTTGGATTAGGATTTTCCCTGACAAACCCGTTACGAAGAAGCCAGCTGAAACCCGCATGGGTTCCGGTAAAGGCGCCCCTGAGCACTGGGTGGCCGTGGTAAAACCAGGGCGAATTATGTTCGAGATCGGCGGAGTATCTGAGGAATTGGCCCGTGAGGCGATGCGCTTAGCCGCTCACAAGCTGCCGGTTAAATGCAAATTCGTATCTCGAACAGTAGCAGGTGGTGACGCAAGTGAAGGCTAAAGATATCCGCAAGCTTTCCGCAAACGAGTTGGAGGCTAAGTTGGGAGAATTGAAGGAAGAGCTCTTTAACCTGAGGTTTCAACTGGCTACTGGTCAATTGGATAACCCCATGCGCATCAGCGTAGTGCGCAAGGACATTGCACGCGTGAAGACCATCATGCGTGAACGTGAACTAAACATCAGGTAGGCTTAGGTTCCGAAGATCCGGGAAGGGAGGAACGCAGGTGGACAAAGAGAGAAGGATGAGGAAGACCCGCGTGGGAGTCGTCATCAGCGATAAAATGGACAAAACCGTTGTGGTGTCTGTGGAGCGGACTGAACGTCATCCTCTTTACAATAAGACTCTGCGCCGGAGCGTGACTTTCAAGGCGCACGATGAGGCCAATGAATGCTCCGTAGGCGACAGGGTGCGCATTATGGAGACCAGGCCCCTGAGCAAGCAGAAGCGCTGGCGGGTAGTGGAAATCATTGAGAAGGCCCGTTAGCTGAAGAATATAGGCGAGGGAAGGAGGAGCTACCATGATCCAGCAAGAGAGTCGTTTAAAAGTCGCTGATAACACCGGTGCGCGTGAGATTCTATGCATTCGAGTACTAGGCGGCTCAGGACGGCGCTACGCCCGGGTAGGCGATGTGATCATTGCTACAGTTAAATCTGCGGCTCCTGGTGGCGTTGTGAAGAAAGGCGATATTGTGAGAGCCGTCGTGGTGAGAACGAAGAAGCAGTACGGCCGGCCCGATGGTTCCTTGATCCGTTTTGATGAGAATGCGGCAGTTATTATCAATGACCAGAACAATCCGAGAGGGACCCGTATTTTTGGTCCTGTAGCTAGAGAATTGCGGGAAAAGGATTTCATGAAGATCGTCTCTCTGGCTCCTGAGGTTCTCTAGTAGAAAGGAGGATGGGGAATGGCCAAGTTGCATGTCAAACGCGGCGATACGGTTGCAGTGATAACCGGCGATGACAAAGGCAAGAGGGGGAAAGTGCTGGAAGTCTTTCCCAAGCTGGGCAGAGTCATCGTCGACGGTGTTAATATACAAAAGAAGCACACCAGACCCACTCAGACCAATCCGCAGGGGGGTATCATTGAGAAGCCCGGGCCGATCCATGCTTCTAATGTCGCCTTAGTCTGCCCAAGCTGCAAGGGTCCTACTAGAATTAGGCGCGAGCGTTCGGCAGACGGCGAGGTTCAGCGTCTGTGCAAGAAGTGCGGCAAAGCAATCAACTAGGCACGGTTTTCAGCTGTTTGAGAAGGGGGGAGTTCTCTTGGCACGAATGAAGGAAAAATATCAAACTGAAGTGGTACCCGCACTCATGGAGCGTTTTGGATACAAGAACATCATGGAGGTACCCCGGTTTGAGAAGATAGTATTGAATATCGGTGTGGGCGAAGCAACGCAAGATCCTAAAGCACTTGAAGCGGCTGTGCGCGACCTGGAGACCATTTCCGGCCAGAAACCGGTGATCAGCCACGCGAAGAAATCCGTTGCCGCTTTTAAGCTGCGCGCCGGCATGGCCATTGGGTGCAAGGTGACTCTGCGCGGAGATCGCATGTTTGAGTTCTTTGACCGTCTAGTGAGCATTGCCTTGCCCCGCATTCGAGACTTCCGCGGCTTGTCCCCGGCATCCTTTGACGGGCGGGGTAACTACAGTCTAGGTTTGCGTGAGCAGCTGGTGTTTCCAGAAATTGACTACGACAAAATCGACAAGGTGAGGGGCCTGATGGTGACCATCGGTACCACCGCCGAGACTGACGAGGAAGCCTACGAACTCTTGAAGCTTATGGGTATGCCGTTTAGAAGCTGAGAGGAGAGATAATGTGGCGAAAAAGTCGATGATCGCAAAGGCGCAGCGCGAACCCAAGTTCAAAGTGCGCCGGGTTAATCGTTGTAGAATTTGCGGGCGTCCCCGTGGCTACATGCGCCGTTTCCAAATGTGCCGTGTATGCTTCCGGAAATATGCTAGTGAAGGGCAGATTCCAGGAGTAACTAAGTCCAGCTGGTAGGGATGGCTCATCCGAAAGGAGGTTTCCTGAATGGTAATGACAGATCCAATTGCGGATATGCTCACACGGATTCGGAACGCCAGTTCCGTGAAGCACGAATCGGTAGACATTCCCCGTTCCAAGCTTAAGGAAGAGTTGGCTCGCATCCTTAAGGACGAGGGTTTTATTAGAGACTACAAAGCCATTGAAGACAACAAGCAGGGTATTATTCGCATTTACCTGAAATATGATCCGGTCCAGGGTCCGGTCATTAAAGGACTCAAGCGCATCAGCAAGCCCGGGTCCAGAGTGTACGCCTCGAAAGAAGAGGTCCCCAGAGTTCTGGGCGGGATCGGTGTGGCAATTCTTTCCACTTCCAAGGGAATTGTCACTGACCGGATAGCCCGCAAAGAAGGCATCGGTGGAGAAGTAATCTGCTACGTTTGGTAAGGGAGGGAAGTTAGATGTCCAGAATCGGAAGAGCTCCAATTCAGGTTCCTGCTGGCGTTGAAGTGAAGATCAACGGCAACGTCATTGAAGTCAAAGGACCAAAAGGTCAGCTGAGCCGGGAATTCCATCCAGAGATGAACGTGGAACTTGCTGATGGAAGCATCGTAGTGACCAGGCCCAGCGACGAGAAACAGCATCGCTCCCTCCACGGTTTGACTCGCACACTGATTGCCAACATGGTAAAAGGGGTAACGGAGGGATTCACTCGAAACTTGGAGATTGTTGGGGTTGGGTACAGAGCGGCCAAACAGGGCAGCAAGTTAGTCCTGACTGTGGGCTATTCTCACCCCGTGGAAATAGATCCGGCTCCAGGTATTGAAATTGAGGTGCCTACGCCGACTAAGATCAGCGTAAAGGGCATTGACAAAGAACTGGTGGGCCAGACGGCAGCCAATATCCGCGATGTGAGAAGACCCGAGCCCTACCTGGGTAAAGGTATTCGCTATGAGGGCGAAAGAGTTCGCCGCAAAGCAGGTAAAGCAGGTAAAGCTTAGGGCTTAAAGGAGGGTAATAGATGGCCAAACTAAGTCGGCGTGAAGCCAGGAAAGTAAGGCATCAGCGCTTGAGGCAGCGCGTGATTGGTACGCCTGAGCGCCCGCGCCTAAACGTATACCGCAGTCTGAATCACATTCACGCCCAAATCATCGATGACAGCATCGGACATACTTTGGTGTCCGCCTCCTCTGTAGAACCTGAATTACGTGCGAAATTGGGATCCACAGGGAATAAAGAAGCGGCCAAAGAGATCGGGCGTGTCATAGCTGAGCGCGCCATAGAAAAAGGCATCAAGCAAGTTGTCTTTGATCGCGGCGGGTGCATCTACCACGGCAGAATCGCTTCTTTGGCAGATGGTGCCCGTGAAGGCGGCTTAGAATTCTAGGTGCAAGGGAGGGAAACGAACTTGTCGAAACGAACTGAAACTAGTGGTGCAGAGCTGCAGGAACGCCTGGTTAACATCAATCCTGTCTCCAAGACCGTTAAGGGTGGACGGACCCGTTCGTTCAGCGCCTTAGTGGTGGTGGGAGACGGTAACGGACGAGTAGGAGCTGGCCTCGGGAAAGCCAAAGAGGTGCCGGAAGCCATCCGCAAGGCTACGGAAGAGGCCAAGAGGAATATGATCGACGTGCCCATGGTGGGTACTACCATCCCCCATGCTGTTACGCAGACCTTCGGAGGCGCCCGGGTACTGCTGAAGCCAGCTTCTGAAGGTACAGGAGTAATCGCCGGTGGTCCGGTGCGTGCCGTTATGGAGTCAGCGGGTGTCAAGGATGTTTTGACCAAGTCATTAGGGTCCTCTAACCCCATCAACGTTGTCCGCGCCACCATTGAAGGGCTGAAGAGCCTGAGGACTGTGGAAGAGGTGGCTAAGCTCCGCGGCAAGACTCCTGGAGAAATCTTAGGTTAGGGGGCGAATGTTGTGGCGAAGTTGAAGATCACGTACAAGAAGAGCGCGATCGGTTACGCTCAAGACCAAAAAGACACAGTTGCCGCCCTTGGTTTGAAAAAGCTGGGTGCCTCTGTTGTCCATAACGATACCCCCGCCATTCGGGGTATGATCCACAAAGTTCAACACTTAGTGGAAGTGGAAGAACTAGTTGAGTAAGAGGGGGTGTAAGCGTGCGGCTTCATGAACTCAAACCCGCAGAAGGCAGCAGCCACAAGCGCAAGAGGGTAGGCCGCGGCATGGCTTCCGGCTGGGGCAAGACCTCCGGTCGCGGTCATAAAGGCCAGGGCCAGCGCTCCGGGGGAGGCAAGGGCCACTATTTCGAAGGGGGCCAGACTCCGCTGGTCAGGCGCATGCCGAAGCGCGGATTCAATAATATAGGCAAAAAAGTGTACGCTGAGGTCAAGCTGGAAGACTTGAATCGGTTCGCACCGGGTACAGTGGTCACTCCTGAACTCCTGGTTGAGTCCGGTCTTGTGAAGAAGATGTATGATGGGATCAAAGTTCTCGGCAACGGCGAGATCAAGCAGGCGTTGACGGTGCAGGCTCATCGTTTCACAAATTCGGCAGCAGCCAAGATTGAACAGGCTGGCGGCAAAGTTGAGGTGATCTAGTTGCTAGCTGCGTTGAGAAATGCCATCAGGATCCCCGATTTGCGGCGCAAGCTTCTGTACACCGCTGCTCTGCTCGCAGTTTACCGGATCGGTGCCTTCGTGCCCGTTCCCGGAGTAAATGCGGTGGAATTAGCCAGGCAGTTGGGAGTTGATGGAGGAAACATCTTTGGGTTTCTGAATCTTTTCTCTGGGGGAGCCTTGGAAAGGTTCACCGTTTTTGCCCAGGGCGTGAGTCCGTACATTACGGCATCCATTGTGATGAACCTGCTCACCATTGTCATCCCGCGGCTGGAGGAACTACAGAAGGAAGGCCCAGAGGGCAGGAAGATCATCGCCCAGTACACGCGCTATGCCACGGTTGTTTTGGCGTTCGTCCAGGCCTTTGGCACCACAATCATGGCCCGCAACTGGGGTGTAACTTCTAACCCGACCTTTTTCGGGCTTGCCCTGATTATGCTGACCCTGACGGCTGGCACCATGTTCACCATGTGGCTGGGAGAGAAGATTTCCGAAAAGGGCATCGGCAACGGCATTTCGCTGCTCATCTTTGTCAACATTGTAGCCGCCATGCCCACCACCTATGCCAACGCCTTCCGGGCTGTGGCAGCGGGGCAGCTGCACATCATCAGCCTCATCGTGTACCTGCTGATCACTGTTGCTGTCATCGCGGCGGTGGTCATGATCACGCAGGGCGAGCGCAGGGTGCCCGTGCAGTACTCCAAGCGGGTGGTTGGACGGCGCATGTATGGCGGCCAGTCCACCCACATCCCTTTGAAAGTGAACCAAGCAGGCGTTATTCCAGTCATCTTTGCATCATCGGTGCTGTCCTTCCCCCTCACTCTGGCTCAGTTCATTCCAGGGGTCAAGGACTTCGTCGATCGCTGGCTGGACTACGGTACCATTGGGTACAACCTGGTGTTCGTAATTCTTGTGTTCTTCTTCACGTACTTTTATACAGCGGTAACCTTCAATCCCTCGGAGGTTGCTGACAACATGAAGAAAAATGGGGGATACATTCCTGGCCTCCGCCCGGGCAAACCGACAGCGGACTACATGGATAGGATCCTTTCCCGGATCACCCTGCCTGGAGCCATCTTCCTGGCTGTCATCGCGGTTCTGCCCTTTGTGGTGGCTGTAGTGACCAGGGTTCCCACCAACATCCTCTTTTTTGGCGGCACCGGAACCTTGATCATGGTGGGTGTAGCCCTCGATACCATGCAGCAGATCGAGGCACATCTCTTGATGAGGCACTATGAGGGGTTCCTGAAATAAAAAGGAGGAAAGGCACATGCGGTTGGTGTTGCTGGGCTTGCCAGGAGCAGGTAAAGGCACTCAGGGAGAGCTGGTTGCCGAGAAGTACGGCATCCCGCATATCTCCTCCGGGAGCTTGATCCGTGAAGTGGTGGCTTCGGGAACTGGAGTCGGCCGGGAGGTTGACTCCTACGTCCGGAGGGGAGAGCTGATCCCCGATGGACTGGCCATCGAGATGGTCTCTGAGCGCATCAGCAGGGCTGACTGTGCTCAGGGATGGATCCTGGATGGCTTCCCCCGCACTGTGCTCCAGGCCATAGCTCTGGACCAACGCCTGGACCAGCTGGGCCTTGATGTGCAAATGGCCTTGGACATTCGCATTACGCCGAAGGCAGCAATCCAGCGGATCGCCAAGAGGCGAGTATGCAGCAGCTGCGGCGCGGTTTACCATCTTGAGCACTACCGTTCTCAAGATCTGGACGTGTGCGACAACTGCGGCGGTGAGTTGTACCGGCGCAGCGACGATACGGAGGAGACTGCGCGCAACAGACTTCAGGTGTATATGCGCCAGACCCATCCTGTCCTGCACTACTACAGCATGGACGGCAGGCTGTACAGTATCAACGGGCAGCGCCCCATTGATGAGGTTTTTGCCGATTTGGACTGTTTCCTGCAGCGGCTGGCAAATTCCAAGAGGGTTGGTGAAGCCCGTTGATCATTCTCAAATCCGCAGAGGAAATAGATGCCATGCGGCGCGCAGGCAGGGTTGTGGCCCAGGCACATGCCCTGGTGCGGGAACTGGTTAAGCCCGGAATCACCACCTGGGATTTGGATCGGGCCGTTGAGGAGTTTTTGCTGAAGCAGAATGCGGTTCCAGCGTTCAAGGGCTATCAAGGGTATCCCGCCTCCATCTGCGCATCCGTCAACGAAGTGGTAGTGCACGGCATTCCCAGCAAGGATGTGGTTCTGGAAGAGGGATCCATCATCAGCATCGATATTGGGGCTTTTGTAGATGGTTTCTGCGGCGACAGCGCTTGGACTTATCCAGTGGGGAGCGTGGCTCCCGAGATTCAGAAGCTGCTCACCGTCTCAGAAGAAGCTTTGTTTTTAGGCATCGAACGAGCCCAGGTTGGCAACCGCCTTTCTGATATTTCCCACGCTGTGCAGCGCCATGTTGAGACACACGGGTTTTCCGTTGTCAGGGACTTTGTCGGGCATGGAATTGGACGGCAGATGCATGAAGCACCACAGATCCCGAACTTCGGTCCTCCAGGGAGGGGCCCACGTTTGAAACCAGGAATGACTTTGGCCATTGAGCCCATGGTGAACGCGGGAGGCTACCAGGTGGATGTTTTGGCAGATAATTGGACGGTGGTAACACGGGATAAGTGCTGGTCAGCTCATTTCGAACACACGGTTGCTGTTACTGACGAAGGCCCCGTGATTCTTACGGTCTTGTAGGAGAGATGAAATGAGGCTTTTGCAAGTCGGACAATTAGTGACGTCAAGACAGGGAAGAGACTTGGGAAGAAAATACGTGGTGGTTCAGTTCTATGATGACAATCACGTTGGCGTGGCCGATGGCTTGGTGCGTAAAGTCAGTTGTCCCAAGCGCAAGAATGTGAAACACCTGGTGATTCACCGGGATAAACTGGAGGTCGAACGGCTGGACGACAAAGCCATCCGGAGTTTCATAGAGCGGCACAGCAGTGAGGAGGAAGAGAGAAAGGAGGTTTTGCAGGACCATGGCCAAGGATGATGCCATTGAAGTTGAAGGCACGGTAATTGAGCCTTTGCCAAACGCCATGTTTCGTGTAGAATTAGAGAATGGGCATAAAGTTCTGGCCCATATTTCCGGCAAGATGCGGATGAATTTCATTCGAATCCTGCCAGGTGATAGAGTAACTGTGGAACTATCTCCCTACGATTTGACCAGGGGAAGAATCACGTACCGCAAGAGATAACTGCGGCGTATGAAGGGGGCGCTAGACTGTGAAGGTGAGACCTTCTGTAAAGCCGATTTGCGAGAAATGCAAAGTCATCCGGCGCAAAGGCCGCGTGATGGTAATTTGCGAGAATCCAAGGCATAAGCAGAAGCAAGGATAAGAAACGAGGGGGTGTCCAGATAGATGGCACGTATCGCAGGAGTGGATTTACCCCGCGACAAGCGGGTAGTAGTCGGCCTGACTTATATTTACGGTATTGGTCGGAGCACTGCTGAAAAAATCGTGATGATCTGCGGAATAGATCCCAATACTCGCGTGCGCGATCTCACCGAAGATCAAGCTAACCAAATCCGCGAGATAATTGAGAAGCAGTTCCTAGTTGAGGGTGACCTTCGCCGGGAGGTCAACATGAACATCAAGCGGCTGCGGGACATTGGTTGTTACCGCGGGCTTCGTCATCGCCGGGGCCTTCCCGTGCGCGGACAGCGGACCAAGACCAACGCCAGGACGCGTAAGGGTCCCAAGCGCATTCCCGGCAGGAAAAGATAGGGGAATTGAAAGGAGGAAAGCCGAATGGCAAGACCACGTAGAGGCCAGCGGCCACGCCGCCGAGAGCGGAAGAATATACCTGTTGGCATAGCTCATATTCGTTCCACGTTCAACAATACCATTGTCACCATCAGCGATCTCCAGGGGAACGTGATTGCCTGGGCAAGCTCTGGCAATGCCGGTTTCAAGGGTTCACGGAAAGGCACCCCCTTTGCAGCTGGGTTGGCTGCAGAACAGGCAGCAACCGCCGCCATGGAGCATGGGGTTCGCGAAGTGAGCGTATACGTAAAAGGGCCTGGCGCGGGAAGAGAAGCTGCAATCCGCTCTCTCCAGGCCGCAGGACTTGAGGTGACCACCATCAAGGACGTGACTCCCATCCCTTATAACGGTTGCCGTCCACCGAAACGACGCAGGGTCTAATTGGTTCGGCCCGAGCGTTCGCTCGTAAAGGAGGGTGCAGGAACCATGATTGAAATAGAAAAGCCAAGAATTGAGAAGGTAGAGCTGACGGACAACTACGGCAAATTCGTCGTAGAACCGCTGGAGCGCGGGTACGGCCTGACTTTGGGCAACGCCCTGCGCAGAATTCTGCTCTCGTCGCTTCCGGGCACCGCTGTCACTTCTGTCCATATTGATGGAGTCTTACACGAGTTTTCCACGATTGAAGGGGTTGTGGAAGACACTGTAGATATAGTGCTAAACCTGAAGAAGCTCCTTGTTAAGCTGCACGATGAAGATCCGGTTACCATCAGGGTAGAAGCCAAGGGGCCGGGGCCTCTGCTGGCCGGGCAGATTTCCACTGATCCATCTGTGGAGATCTTGAATCCCGACCTCGTCATTGCTACGCTGCAGGAGGGCGCCGAGCTGAACATGGACGTGACCGTGGCCAGGGGCCGGGGTTATGTGAGCGCGGAGCGCAACAAGCGTCCTGAGCACCCCATTGGTCTGATTCCGGTGGATTCCATCTTCACCCCCGTGACCAAAGCTGTCTACACAATCGAAGATACACGGGTGGGGCAGATCACCGACTACGATCGCTTGGTCCTGGAGGTGTGGACCAACCGCGTTATCGCCCCGGACAGTGCAGTGAGTCTGGCTGCCCAGATTCTGATGGAGCACATCAAACTGTTCACCGATCTGGCTGAAGACGTGGACAAGGTAGAGATCATGGTGGAGAAGGAAGAAGAAAGCATCGACCGGCTCATGGAGATGACCGTTGAGGAACTGGATCTTTCCGTGCGCTCTTACAACTGTCTCAAGCGCGCCGGCATCAACACGGTCGATGAGCTCATTCGCAAAACTGAAGAAGACATGATGAAGGTGCGCAACCTGGGCAAGAAGTCCCTGGCGGAGATCAAGGAAAAACTTGCTGAACTGGGACTTTCCCTGCGCAAATCTGATGAATGAGGTAGGTGAGCAAGATGAGACTCAGGAAGCTGGGGAGGAGAACCGGTCACCGGAGGGCACTGCTCCGCAACCAGGTAACGAGCTTGGTGCTCCACGGCAAGATCGAGACTACCGAAGCGAAGGCGAAGAGCATAAAACCCCTAGCAGACAAAATGGTGACATTAGGGAAGAGGGGAGATCTCGCTGCCCGGAGGCAGGCAGCTGCGTTCTTACTGGATCCCGCTGCTGTGAAAAAGCTCTTTGATGAAGTGGCTCCTCGCTACTCTGATCGCAACGGAGGATACACCAGGATCATCAAGACCGGTGTTCGTCGCGGTGATGCGGCACCGATGGCGATTATCGAATGGGTCTAGGGGATACGGACAAGGTCGCAGAGGAGCCTCCTCTGCGTTTTTTTTGGGAACTGGGGTGGTAAGATGAAAAAGCAACCGTTGGTGCGCTTTGCTGATGTGAGCTTCGCCTACGCCAAGAGCCAAACCAGGGAAGGGTGGCAGGCTCTCCGCGAGGTGAACCTGGAAGTCTTTGAGCACGAGTTTGTGGCCGTACTGGGCCGCAACGGCTCGGGCAAGTCAACCCTGGCTAAGCATGTTAATGCCCTGCTTACGCCAACGTCCGGCCAGGTACTGGTGGAGGGCCTTGATACCGGTGTCCCCGAGAACGTTTGGGAGATCCGGCAGAAGGTAGGCATGGTCTTTCAAAACCCCGATAACCAGCTGGTGGCTACCACTGTGGAGGAAGATGTGGCCTTCGGACCGGAAAACCTGGGCATCCCGCCCGCAGAGATCCAGCGCAGGGTTACGGAAGCACTGGAGGCAGTGGACATGCTGCCCTACCGCCTTCATCCACCCCACCGTCTTTCAGGCGGTCAGAAGCAGCGCGTGGCCATTGCCGGTATCGTCAGCATGCGCCCCAAGTGTATTGTGCTGGATGAACCCACTGCCATGCTGGATCCAGCGGGGCGGAGTGAAGTGATGCGTACCATTCACCGTCTGAATAAAGAAGAGGGCATTACGGTTTTGCACATCACCCACCACATGGATGAAGTGATTGGTGCTGATCGGGTAGTGGTCATGGATCAGGGGCGCATCGTCCTGGAAGGCACCCCCCGAGAAGTGTTCAGCCAGGTGGATCTCCTGCGCGAACTGCACCTGGATGTCCCTCAGGTCACGGACCTGGCCCAGCGTTTGAGTGGCCGCGGTCTCTCCCTGCCCCTGGACATCCTTACTGTCAAGGAAATGGTGATGCAGCTATGTCCATCAGATTAGAAAACGTTTCCTATCGCTACCTGGAAGATACGCCCATGGAGACCACGGCCCTGGCCGAAGTGAACCTGGAAATCGGGGAAGGGGAGTTTGTGGGCATTATCGGGCCTACGGGTTCCGGGAAGTCCACCTTGATCCAGCACTTCAATGGCCTGCTCCTGCCCACTTCAGGGAAAGTGTGGGTTGATGGCGTGGATCTGACCCATAAGGACACCCAGCTGCGCATCATCCGGCAGAAGGTGGGTATGGTGTTCCAGTATCCGGAGCATCAGCTGTTTGGTGAAACGGTGCTGGAAGATGTGGGATTCGGTCCCCAAAACGGCGGGCTTCCCGCGGAGGAAGTTGAGCAGCGGGTGCGCAGGGCCCTGGCCTATGTGGGTTTGGATTTTGAAGAGCTGAAAGATCAGTCTCCTTTTGAGCTGAGCGGTGGGCAAAAGAGACGGGTGGCCATCGCGGGCGTTTTGGCCATGGAGCCTTCTGTTTTGATCCTGGATGAGCCCACTGCCGGCCTTGATCCCAAGGGACGCGAGGAGATCCTGGATGAGATCTGCGCGCTCCATAAGGAACGGGGGATTACCGTGATCCTGGTCAGCCACAGTATGGAAGATGTGGCCCGCTTGGTCGACCGCCTGATTGTCATGGACAAGGGCAGGGTGGTTTTGGACGGAACCCCTGTGGAAGTGTTTCGGGAGGCCGACACCTTGAGGGAGCTGGGCTTGGGTTTGCCCCAAGTTACGGAACTTATGCATGAGTTGAAAGCCAAGGGTTTGGCTGTAAATACGGATATCCTCACGGTGGAGGCCGCTGAAGAGGAGATTGCCAGAGTAATGGGGGGGCAGAGATGAGATTCCGAAACCTGACCATCGGCCAGCACATTCCAGGCGACTCTCCCATACATCGGTTGGACCCCCGTACTAAGATTTTGGGCACGGCGCTGCTCATTGTGCTCTTATTCTCTGTGGATGGATTTATAGGCTATGCCTTGGTGGCGTTGGCTGTGGCCGCGGTGATCCACCTCTCTGAGCTGCCCTGGCGCTTTGTGATCAGGGGCTTGCGGCCCCTCATGGTTATTCTCCTCCTTACGGTGGGACTTAATGTTTTCCTCACGGAAGGAGAGGTCCTCTTCCGGCTCTGGTTTCTAACCGTGACTAGGGAAGGTCTAGTACGAGGCTTAATGATGGGCACCAGATTGATCCTGCTCATTTTGGGCACTTCGCTGCTCACCCTGACCACGTCGCCCATCCAGCTCACCGACGGCATTGAAACCCTGCTCAATCCCTTTAGACGCATAGGTGTGCCCGCACATGAACTGGCCATGATGATGACCATTGCCCTACGCTTCATTCCCACTCTCCTGGAGGAGACGGAGAAGATCATGAAAGCGCAGATGGCTCGAGGCGCCGATTTCCAGAGCGGCGGCCTGATGCAGCGGGCCAAGAGCTTGATCCCCCTGCTGGTTCCGCTGTTCGTCAGTGCCTTTCGCCGTGCTGATGAACTGGCCATTGCCATGGAAGCCAGGGGATACCGGGGCGGTCAGGGCAGGACGAAGTTCAGGGAGCTGCGCTTCGGACGCATTGATGCTGTGGCCATGGTCCTGTCCGTTGCCTTCACTGTGCTGGTGGGAGTCCTGTTTTGAGGAGTAGGCCATGAAGACCTATGCCTTGATCGTGCAGTATGACGGCACTGAATATGCTGGCTTCCAGGTACAGGTGGGTCAGCGTACCGTCCAAGGGGAGCTGGAGGAGGCCTTGAGCAGACTGGGGCCCAACCGGATCCGCGTGGCCGGGGCCGGGAGAACCGATGCTGGAGTGCACAGTGAAGGGCAGACGGTGAGCTTCAAAGATGACGGACTTACAGTTCCCATCGAGCGCCTGCCTTACGCGCTGAACGCACTGCTTCCCCCTGATATCAGGGTGGTGAAAGGCTGGCTGGCTCCAGAGGGTTTCCATGCGCGTTACAGTGCTGTGGACAAAACTTACCGCTACCAGATCTATGAGGGGGAGTTCCCCAGCGTCTTTCACCGCCGCTATGCCCATTGGGTGCGGGAACCCATGAACTGGCAGGCGGTGGAAGAATGCGCCCAGCTCTTTGTGGGCAAACTAGATTTTGCTGCTTTCGCTGCCAGCGGCAGCAGTGTCAAAACAACCGTGCGCAACATGCTGAGCGTGACCGTGGAGGCCGCGCCTCCTCTGACTTTGATTCGCTTTACAGCCGATGGGTTTTTGTATAAGATGGTGCGCAATCTTGTGGGGGTGCTCCTGGATGTGGGACAGGGCAGGCTCTGCGCCCGTGATGTTTTGAAAATCATGGAAAGCCGCGACCGGCGGCTGGCTAGCGCCACTGCTCCGGCCCACGGCTTGGTTTTGGAGCGGGTAGGATATTCTTGACACGCAGCCCCGAGTGCTGTAAAATGAAAGTTGGCGATTTTGCTTTTGGGAGCCCGTTTTGGCAGCGTCCTGCCCCGTGCGCTGTTGAAAGAGGCTTGCATATAACACTGTTGGACATAAAGGGGGGAAATCCCGACATGAAAACCTATACAGCAAAGCCACTAGAAGTGGAAAGAAAATGGTATGTCGTTGATGCCGAAGGACAGACTCTGGGACGTCTGGCTTCGCAAGTCGCTTCTATCCTCAAGGGCAAGCATAAGCCCATTTATACTCCCCATGTGGATACCGGTGATCACGTGATTGTGATCAACGCCGAGAAGATTCATCTCACCGGCAAGAAACTGCACAGTAAAAGGTATTACAGGCACAGCGGATATCCCGGCGGAATTAAGTCCACAACCGCAGGCGAGTTGTTGAACCGCTATCCCGAACGGGTAATCAAGGCGGCGGTTTGGGGTATGATTCCCCACAACCGGCTCGGCCGCAAGATGATTAAGAAGCTTAAGATCTATGCTGGTCCTGAGCATCCCCATCAAGCTCAGCAGCCTGAGAAACTGGAACTGAAATACTAGGAACGTGACCAAGACCCTAGATGAAGGGAGGCAGTCTGAATGAGCGTCGCTCGCAAGGTAGAAGGCTATTACGGAACCGGCCGCAGAAAAGAAGCAGTGGCTAGAGTAAGACTATTTCCGGGTAATGGCAGGATTATCATAAATCAAAGGCCCATTGAAGAGTATTTTGGCCGCGAAGTGCTGCGCACCATCGTGCGCCAGCCCCTGGTGCTCACCAACACTGATGGCAAGTACGATGTCATCGTTAACGTGCACGGCGGCGGGACCACCGGACAGGCAGGAGCTATTCGCCATGGTATCGCCCGCGCCCTTCTGACCGTTGATGAGGAACTGAGGAAGCCCCTGAAGCAAGCTGGCTTCTTGACCAGAGACCCGCGGATGAAGGAAAGAAAGAAATACGGCTTGAAGAAAGCCCGGAGAGCACCACAGTTCTCCAAGCGCTAATTTCTGCAGCGGTCCCCAGGCCTTGTGTCTGGGGTTTTTTTTATGTTCAGGAGGCAGGAGGCTCCTCTCCTTGTACAGATTCCTCCGGCTCAGGCAAAATGGGTTCTTCAGGTCCAGGCTGAACAGGCACTTCTGGCTCCGGTGGCGCCTCCGGTTCAGGCAGAACCGGCTCTACTGGCTCAGGCTCCGGTTCCGGTTCAGGTTCAGGCTCGGGTTCCGGCTCAGGTTCCGGCTCTGGCTCGGGTTCCGGCTCCGGTTCTGGCCTGCTGGGCGGCGCCTGTTCCCTGGGAATGCTGGGAACTACAGGGGCCGGGGGTGGTTCGGGTTCGGGGGGCGGCAGTGCACAGGGAGCCCACCGCGTTGGCTTCGTACCAGCGATAAAGGCGTCCACTTCCACCTGGGGGCACCGTTCGTTGGCCAAAAGGCCCGTGAAGACATCGATGAGAACGCCTGTTTCTACATCCTCCGGAACCTGGAATTCCTCTGTTTCCTTTGCCTCGTCTTCATCGCCCTGTGCTGCCACGCTTTTCAGTTCCTTGGCCTGTTCCATGAACTTGAGCCACACTTCTCCCGCGAGCAGGCGGGAACTCGGTTCTTCCTCCCCGGTCTCCGGTGTGCGCAGCAGCACTCCCACTAGCAGATCCGGCGTGTAGCCCACCGCCCACTGGTTCTTCCCATCCCGGGAAGTACTGGCGGTGAGGGCCGCGGGGAAGCCCGCCTCCAGCTGACTGATGCTCCCGTAATCCATACCTGGCTTGAGCATATCGGTGAGCAGGTAGGACTGCTGGGGAGTGAGCACGGTTGCGGGTGTCCTGGCCTGCGGTTTGAGGACGGTGTTGTCATCGCTGTCCCGGACTTCCTCGTAGCCCACGGCTGGCAGGTATTGCCCTTCGTTCACCGCAGGCAGATAGGCTGCGGTGAGCTGCAGCAGGGACACACCATCCTGAACTTCGCCCATGGCCAGGGCCAAGCTGGCGCGGTCTGGCTGAAGGGGTAGGTCCACAGCCTGGGCCAGTTCGGAGACCTTATCCAGCCCCAATTCGTTCAAAGTCCAGACAGCCGCGTTGTGGAGGTCCATGACCAGGGCATGCTTCATGGTTACCGTACCCCAATAGCGATCCCCAGCATTGTCCACTTGGAACTCCCCGAAGGAGCGCTGGATATCTTCTACCAGGTGGTTCACGGCCCAATCTTCTTTAAGGCCGGTGGCATAGATCAGGGGGCGCAGGGTGCTGCCTACCTGTGTCTCTTTACTCAGGGCCAGGTTGGTGCTGTCCTTGGCATAATCCAGCCCTCCCACCATGGCCCTGATTTTGCCATCGGGGCTGAGGGCTACCAGCGCGCCCTCTGTGGAGAACTGACCTAAGATCTCTTCAGCCAAGAGCTGCAGCTGGCGATCCAGAGTGGTGGCAATCCGCAGTCCACCCTGGAAAACCCGGTCTTCCCCCAACTGCTCAGCGAGGGTGCTGCCCAAGTAGTCGGAGAAGTGATGGGCGTAGCCCGGCTCCCTGCGTTCCAAGTTGAGGGGAGTTTGGCTCGCCTGCTGCTCTTGGTTTTGATCTATGTGGCCGCTCTGCCGCATGCTGGCTAGCACCGCAGCCCGCAGTTCCTTGGCTCTGGCGGGGTCCTTGAAGGGAGACGCTCCTTCGGGTTCCTGGATTAAGGCGGCGAGAAGGGCACTTTCCGACAGGCTGATTTCCTGCACGGGTTTGTTGAAATAGGTTTGGGAGGCTGCTTCCATACCCACTGCGCCTTCGCCAAAATAGGCCTGGTTGAGGAACAGCTCCAGCCGTTCACGCTGGGAGTAGCGCCGCTGGAGTACCGAGGGAAGCAGTGCCAGCTTCAGCCTGTTCCACACTCCCTGGGGCTCGACCATCTGCCGGGCAAGGTAGGCGTTGATGGCCCGGGTATCGTGGGTGGACTCCACAGCCCGCTGTAGTTCTGGAGGAGCTGAGTCCAGGGGGACGTACACGCTGCCCGTACCCAGGCGCTTAATGATCTGCCCGTCCTGATCGTACAGTGCTGCACCGGGCAGAGGCCTTTTCTGTTCGGACTCAGTCACTACCCTGTTGGCCTGGGCGTATAAACTGGCGAAGACTCCAGCAGCAGTGAGGATAACCAGCAGGATCACAAGCAGGTACCAATGCCTTCTTCTCATGGGCGTCAGCCTCCTTGGGGGTAGTATTTGCCATGGAGAGTATTCCCATTCACAGCGCCTGTGGTACTCAGCTGCACAGCCGGAGTCCTGGGCAGGTTTTCAACCCGATTTGTCTAAGTAAACGATAGCCCAGTTCACGTGTTTTGGAGGGATCAAGCTCATGGAAATTAAGAAGGTATCTCTGCGGAGTATGGATGTTGCGGAAGAAAAACGGGAGAGGCTTAAGCAGCTGTTCCCTTCAGTGTTCGTGGAAACAGTGAACGAGCAAGGTGAATTGGTGGAAAGCGTAGACTTGGAGAGACTCCAAGCTGAGCTGGGAACGTTCACCGAGTCGTTTGAAAGTCGTCGGGAGAGATACGGCTTGGACTGGCCTGGAAAGAGAGACGCTCTCAGGATAATCCAAGAACCCTCAGTTGCCACGCTTAAGCCTGAACGAAAAGAATCAGTGAGGTTTGACCAGACTGAAAACCTCTTTATCGAGGGTGACAACCTGGAAGTCCTTAAGCTTCTGCAGAAGTCCTACTACGGCAAGATCAAAATGATCTACATCGATCCGCCGTACAATACGGGGAAAGAATTCATCTATCCCGACAACTACAGCGAATCCTTGGAAACGTACTTGGCTTACGCTGGGTTAGTGGACGATGATGGAAGAATGTTTGCGACAAACACTTCAGCCGAAGGTCGTTATCACACCAAATGGCTGAACATGATGTATCCCAGACTGTATCTCGCTCGCAACCTCTTGAGTGAAGATGGGGTTATATTCATTTCTATTGATGATCATGAACTGAGCAATCTTAGAAAAGTGTGTGATGAGATTTTTGGGGAAGAAAACTTGGTGGCCAACATTATCTGGCAACACAGCGTCCAGCCCAAGGGCTACACAAACCTTTTTTCTGTTCACCATAACTACATCCTTTGTTACAAGAAGAGTGAGCAATACGAGGTTCAGGCATTGCCGCGAACAGCAGAAGACAATGTGAACTATTCCAACCCGGACAATGATCCAAATGGTCCATGGAGATCTGGTGACGTCCGAAACTCCCTTTACCGCCCCAACCTTATTTACGATATTACCACTCCGTCTGGTAAGATCATTAAACCTCCTGAAAACGGTTGGAGATGGAGCAAAGAAACCATGGCGGAGAAAATGGCCTCTGGCGAAATCGTGTTTTCTGAAGATGAAACTCGAATTATCCGGAAGATTTACCTAAAAGACCAACAGGGACGTGCTCCAGAGACTATATGGTTTGCCACTGAAGTTGGCTCCACGAGAGATGGAATAGCGCAGATCAAGGAACTGTTTGATGGCAAAGCACCATTTGATACCGTCAAACCAGTGCAGCTGATCAAGCGTATGTTTGAGGTGGCAGGGGTAAAGGACGGCGATATAGTTCTCGATTTTTTCGCCGGCTCGTGCTCAACAGCGCATGCGGTACTGCAGCACACAAACGCCCGATTTATTGTTGTGCAGCTGCCCGAACCTGTTGATGAGACTAATCCGAGCGGTAAGAATGCTTCTGACTTCGGACTTACCACTGTCGCAGACATTGGTAAAGAGCGGCTCAGAAGAGTGATCACAGACTTGGAAGGCGAGAGGGACAAAATCAAGGCGGAAGCAGAGGAAGCACTGCCTGGGTTCGGTGAGGAAGCCCCCGATCTGGACTTAGGTTTTAAGGTGTTCAAATTGGACAAGTCTTGTTTCAAAACCTGGGACGGGTCAGACCCAGATATCTCTGAAGAGCAACTCATACAGCAGCTAGACTTGCATGTGGATCACGTGGATCCGCACGCCACTGCGGAAGACATCCTTTACGAGCTGCTGCTTAAATCCGGGTTTATGCTGACGGAGCAGATTGAGCAAAGGACGATGGCTGAAAAGACCGTCTATTCTGTTGCAGATGGCGATCTCTTGATCTGCCTGGAAGATGAGATAACCGAGGACCTAATCCAGGAGTTGGCTGCGGCCCAGCCCAAGCAAGTGATCTGCCTGGATCGGGCTTTCGCCGGCAATGATCAGCTGAAAGCGAATGCGGTACACGCGTTCGCGGCCCAAGGCCAGGCTAAGGACGGAGCAGAGCAGACAATTTTCAAGACTGTTTAGGGGGGATCGGGCTTGAAGCTAAAATTCGATGCCACTCTTGATTATCAGCTAGAAGCCCTGGCAGCTATCACCGATCTCTTCGAAGGGATGGGATCCGGCGGCGGGGGAACCGAAATTGGCTTCAGCTATGGAGCGCTCAAATTAACAGAACTGGGTTTAGCCAACGATCTAGATTTGGATCCTGATCTGCTGCTGCGCAATCTCAGGGCTGTACAAGAGCGAAACAACCTCCCCCAATCCGAGGAGCTCATTAACTACAGTGATCTCTACGGATTTCCCAACTTTTCGATAGAAATGGAAACCGGCACGGGTAAGACTTACGTCTATCTGCGTTCCATTTTTGAGCTAAACAAGCGCTACGGGCTGAAGAAGTTTATCATCGTTGTTCCATCGATCGCCATTCGCGAAGGTGTCTTATCCTCAATCAAACTGATGCGAGAGCATTTCATGGGCTTGTACGATAATGTCCCCTTTGACTTCTTTGTCTACGACTCCAAGGATCTGTCCAAGGTAAGGCAATTTGCCATCAGCAACGAGATCCAAATCATGATCATCAACATCCAGGCGTTTCAGCGCGATGTCGGTGATGTAAAGGACTACGCGAAGCTCACTCCAGAGGAAGAGAAGAGGCTAAACATCATCCACCGTGAGCAGGATCGGTTGTCCGGACGGCGGCCCATCGAGTTTATCCAGGCTGTAAAGCCACTGGTGATCATTGACGAACCTCAAAGCGTCGATACCACTCCCAAAGCCAAACGGGTAATACGCACTTTAAATCCCTTGGCCGCATTTCGCTATTCAGCCACCCATGCGGAACCCTATCACATGATCTATAGGCTAGACCCGATCCAGGCCTATGACCTAGGGTTGGTTAAGCAAATTGAGGTTTCGTCTATTCAGGCTGAACACAACTACAACGAAACGTTTGTCAGGATCGATGAGATTGGCTATGCCAAAGGAGCGAAAACTCCACGGGCCAAGGCAACTATTCACGTGGACACGCCCAATGGGCCCCGGGAAAAGGTGGTCACCCTTAGACAGGGAACCGATTTGAGCGATTTGACCAATCGCCACGGCTACGAGGGTTACATTGTGACCAATATCTGTGCTGAGCCCGGGCTGGAGCAGGTGGAGTTCGGCAATGGCAGAGTTCTAAAACCGGCTCAAGAAGAAGGCGGTATGGCCGACGAGATTATGAGGGTACAGATTCGGCAGACCATTGAGGAGCACCTGAAGAAGGAAAAGCAGTATAAGGATCTAGGGATCAAGGTGCTTTCCCTCTTCTTTGTGGACAAGGTGGCCAACTATAGATGGTATGACGAAGAGGGTAACAGGCATCAAGGTAAGATTGCACGATGGTTTGAAGAGATCTATGCTGAACTCGCTGATCACCCCAATTACAGGGGATTGCTGCCGTATCCGGTTGAGCAAGTCCATGATGGGTATTTCTCCGTAGATAGGAAGAAAGGCAAGGTTGTCGCACTTAAGGATACCTCAGGCCGTACGGCCGCGGATGAAGAGACGTATCGCCTGATTATGCAGGATAAGGAGCGACTGCTGTCGCCATCTGAACCTTTGCGGTTTGTCTTCAGTCATTCCGCACTCAGGGAGGGGTGGGACAACCCTAATGTTTTCCAGATTTGCTCCTTGCGGGAGATAGGCAGTGAAAGGGAGAGACGTCAAACCATAGGCCGAGGGCTGCGGTTGGCGGTGGATCAGGGTGGCGACCGCATCTACGATCGCAGTATCAACAGGTTGACCATCATTGCCAGCGAGTCTTTCGAGCAGTATGCCGCTGGTCTACAAGGGGAAATGGAAAAAGAAATTGGCGGTGGTTTCAAGTTCGGGCGGCTGCCTGAGATTGCGTTTGCCAAGCTTCTCTCCCCGGAAACGGATCAACCCATTGGGCAGGAGGCGTCCAAACGCATTTGGCTGGCTCTGGTTGAGAACGGCTTCCTAGATGAGCATGGGGATCTGACCGACAAGTTTGCCCCCGAAGAGCCTGGCTTCGCTCTAGCGCTGCCTTCAGAGTTTCAAGCCCTGGAGCTGAGTGTGATTGAGGAGATGAAGCGATACACCTTCAAAAATCGAGTGGCCAATGCCAGGGAACGCCGAAAGCTCAAGTTCAACAAGCGCATCGAGCTCAACGAAGACTTTCAAGCTCTCTGGGAGCGCATCAACAAGAAAACCCGCTATTCAGTTGAGTTTTCCACTCAGGAATTGATAGCCAAAGCGGTAGAGAAGATTAAAAAGATGGAGCCCATTCAGCCCTTGAGCATTTTCGTGGATAAGCAAGAGCTGGAGATCAGCGTAGCAGGTCTGGAAGGAGGCCGAATCAGCGACAGCCGGACCATCTTCGTCCGTACCCACAGTAGACTTCCAGACATCTTGGCCTTTTTGCAGAGAGAAACAGAGCTGACCCGCGCCACGTTGGCTGAGATTCTTAAGCAGTGCGGGAGACTGAGGGAATTCACGGTCAATCCCCAAGCCTTTATGACCGAAGTCGCTAAATTGATCAAAAGGGCACTCCACGAGTTAGTTGTTGATGGTATCAAGTACGAGCAGATCGAAGGCGAGTTCTATGAAATGCGGCTGTTCGAAGAATACGAGCTTGAAACCTACCTTTCCCGTCTCTACGAGGTGCAGTACAACAAAAACGCTACTCCGTATGATTATGTTCCCTATGACTCAGAGGTGGAGATGAAGATCGCTCAAGGCTTGGATGAGAATGTGAATGTGAAGTTCTTCTGCAAGCTTCCCCCGTGGTTTGTGGTGCCCACACCACTTGGCGATTACAATCCAGACTGGGCAGTGGTGACCAAGAATGACGGGAAGCTCTATCTGGTCAGAGAGACTAAGGATACGAAAGATCGTGGGAAACGCCGTGAGCTTGAGAACCGGAAAATCGATTGCGGCCGAGCCCACTTCGCGGCCCTGGGTGTCAACTTCAAGGTAGCCACCAGGCTCCACGAAGTACTGGGGGAATAGGGGAGTCGGCTTTGACAACCTCTCCCCCCCTCGGTATAATCATACTAGAATCTTAAGCAATGCTGAAAGGGCGATAGTAATGGGCAGAATAGTAGAAGTAACCGATGAAAACTTCAAGGCTGAGGTTCTCGAGGCTGATCAGCCTGTTTTTGTAGATTTTTGGGCAGTTTGGTGCGGCCCCTGCCGCATGATAGCCCCGGTGTTTGAGCAGCTGAGTGAAGAGTATGCAGGCAGGGTGAAGTTTGTCAAGGTGAATGTGGATGAGGTCACGGAGTCGGTGGCCACCTACGGAATCATGAGCATTCCCACCTTGATGCTCTTCAAAGACGGGCAGCCCACTGAAACGTTGGTGGGAGTGCAGCCCAAAGAGAAGTTAATCGAGGTCTTGGAGAGCCATCTCTAAGCAGGACAGCACAGGGAGAGCGGTAGCTGAAGAAGCTGCCGCTTTTCTATTTGCCCCACATATCTGGAAGAAGGTAACCTTGGGTTACCAGGAACTGGAATGGCCATGGAAAATTTGGTAGTCTGAGAACTTTGGTCTCCATGGACTTGCAGAAGGATGCGTCTCGCTGCAGGTGAAGGGGGCGTAAAACCAACAAGGGAGGTACAGACCTTGAACGTTACCGAACTCGTGGCGCAACTCGGTGAGACACGTGCTCAGGTGCTCTTAAGGGCATTGAAGTGCCAGACTGCTGAAGAACTGGTTGACCTGGCCAGAGAAAACGGCTTAAGTGTCTCTCAGGAAGAAGCGGGGGAACTATTCAGTTTGCTTGCTGCCCGTAGGGACGAGCTGTCAGATGCAGAGCTGGATGCGGTGACGGGTGGTTCCGGCAAGAGCAGTAGGGAGTGTTTCTGCGGTGGTACGATACAGCCAACTGATCCTCCAGAGTATCACCCGGTCCACGGCGCACACATTTACAGGTGCACGAAGTGTGGCCTTGAGGGCTTTCCCGGTTAGGCCACATGGGTCAAGACTCAGGCAGAGCAGGG
>JGI24503J29689_10024948_pt1 | contig 27187 bp, 39 predicted proteins | sample BioPla3RNA2_FD_29689 | JGI IMG/M metagenome (IMG submission 29689)
GGTAAAACTGCGGTAGTTTGGACAAGTTTTATTTGCCCTTGTAGCTCAGCCGGCAGAGCACCACCATGGTAAGGTGGGGGTCATCGGTTCGAATCCGATCGAGGGCTTAATTTTTGTTTAGATAGTCGATTAGTCGACGAGGAGTTATAGATGGCTGGTGGCGCTAAGAAAAAAGGACCTGTTGAAAAAATAGCTCTCCAATGCACCGAGTGTAAACGGAGAAATTATACTACAGAGAAGAACCGGAGAAACACTCCTGAAAAGTTTGAGATGAGTAAGTATTGTCCCTTTGATAGGAAGCATACTCTCCATCGGGAGACTAAGGTAAAATAACCGAGCGAGGGGCGAATAGGTCAGTAGCTCCAATGGCTAGAGCGCTGGTCTCCAAAACCAGATGTTGTAGGTTCGAGTCCTACCTGACCTGTTGGCCTGTCGAGCAAGGAGTAATTTGATGAAAAAATTGATTCGCTATCTAAAGGAATCACGACTTGAATTAAAGAAGGTTGTTTGGCCTTCGCGAGAAGAGGTTCTATCCTCAACCAAAGTGGTACTCATCTCAACTGCCATTTTTGCTATTGTTTTAGGGTTAGTCGATTTCTTGCTAGTCAAGGGTGTTGACTTAATTTTCTAGGAGTAGACATGGCAAAAGGGTGGTATGTAGTACATACATATTCAGGTTACGAAAATAAGATAGAGAAAATAATCCGCAAGATGATGGAGAGTGATAACGAGTTTAACGATGTTGTCCTCGATGTCAAAGTGCCCACCGAAGAGGTGGTTGAGGTTAAAGATGGGGTTAAGAAGACGGTCAAACGGAAGATCTTCCCCAGCTATATTTTAGTACAGATGGACCTCCCAGAGTTTCAGTGGGAGTTTTTCTGTTCGCAGGTTAAGAGAATTCAGGGAGTTACCGGTTTTGTCGGCTCTCTCGATGGGCGCAAGCCTACCCCCCTCTCCAACGAAGAGTTGAAGAGGATTTTACAGAAGACTGGTGAGATTAAGTCTGAGAAGGTGATTCGTCCCAAGCAAACCTTCAGTGAAGGTGAGCACGTTAAGATTATTGAGGGACCCTTTGAGTCTTTCACCGGTACAATTGAAGAAGTTAATTTGGAGAAGGGACGCCTAAGGGTTCTAGTTGGCATATTTGGTCGCTCGACCCCGGTAGAGGTTGACTTTCTCCAGGTTGAAAAGATTTAGATTTTTGAGAATATTCTCCCTCCGAGGTTCTCGGAAGGTGGGAGCTCCTTCGTAGAGAGGAGCGTTAATACCAGCGCGAATAGACGCGTAAGGAGAGGTAAATATGGCTAAGAAGAAGGTGGCTGCAGTTATTAAGTTGCAGTGTCCCGCCCAGAAGGCTACGCCAGCACCACCAATCGGCCCCGCTTTGGGTCCCCATGGTGTCAGCGCGCCCCAATTTGTTCAACAGTTCAACGACAGAACTAAGAACTTTGAAGCCGGACTCATTATCCCGGTAGTAATCACCGTTTATGCTGACCGGACTTTCACTTTTATTCTAAAGACCCCGCCCGCTTCGGTTCTAATCAAAAAGGCGATAGGGATTGAGAAAGGCTCCGGTGTTCCCCACACTCAAAAAGTGGCGAAATTGAGCCAAGCTCAGCTAACTGAGATTGCCAAAACCAAGCTCCCCGACCTGACTGCGAACGATATTGAGGCAGCTAAGAAGATTATTGCAGGCACCGCTAGGAGCATGGGAGTGGAGGTGCAGAAATGAGACGTGGAAAGAAATACGTAGAAGCCCTCCAGCAAATTGATCGGACAAATCTCTACTCATTTGAAGAGGCAGTGACCCTCGTTAAGAAGGTTGCATTTGCTAAATTTGATGAGACCGTTGAGCTCTCCCTCAATCTCTCACTCAAGAAGAGTCAATCCGTACGTGATACCGTCGTTCTCCCCAACCAATTCTCAGCGGAGAAGAAGGTTTTGGTCTTCGCCAAAGGGGAAAAGGCCCAAGAGGCCCTCGATGCCGGTGCCACCTATGTGGGCGATATCGACCTTGTTGAGAAGATTAGAGAGGGGTGGTTAGACTTTGACGTTGCTGTGGCAACCCCCGATATGATGAAAGATGTTGGGCGTCTAGGCCCAATTCTTGGAAGACGTGGCTTGATGCCCAACCCCAAGACTCAAACTGTCACCTTTGATATCAAGGGGGCACTAGCCGAGTTGAAACAGGGGCGCGTTGAGTTTAGGTCTGATAAAACCGGAGTTGTCCACTTGGCGATTGGTAAGGTCTCGATGGATGAGACAAAGATTGTCGAGAACGCTAAAGTTGTCGTCGCTGAGGTTTTAAGGAGAAGGCCGGCTGATGCCAAGGGCGACTTCTTAAAGAGCATTGCTGTCAGTTCAACCATGGGCCCTGGGGTGATGGTTTCAGTGAAAGATAACATCTAGGAGGATGAGGATAATGGCTAAATATGAGACGAAAAAAGCCCAATACAAGGTTGATGCCGTCAATGAGATGAAAACCGAATTCTCCAACTATGATGGCTATGTGTTTGCCGACTATCGTGGAATGAGTGTTGACCAGATTACCGAGTTGAGAACTAAGCTTAGACCACAAGAGGCCTCCTTTAGGGTTGTAAAAAACAGGTTTGCCAAGATTGCTATGGATGAACTCAAGGTAGAGGGCGTCGATGAGCACTTCGTTGGACCAACCGCTGTTATGTTGACCAAAGGGGAAGATGCTTCGAGTTTAGCAACCAAGATTCTTTACGACTACGTCAAGAACACCCCCCTCGAGGTTAAGGGAGCCTACATCAATGGCCAACTTTTTGGCAAAGATGAGATTGAGGCTTATAGTAAGTTGCCCACAAGGCTCGAACTAATTTCTATGGTGATGGGGACACTCAAAGCCCCCTTGTCAAAGTTTGTTCGTACCCTCCAGGCAATCGTCGATTCGAAAGAAAATTAGACGGTATTAGTCTTCACGTTTACGTAGACCTGCTACTACCGTTGATAAATAGAAGGAGAAGATAATATGGCTACTAAGAAAATTGATGAAATTTTAGAAGCAATCGCTAACATGAGTGTGCTTGAGGTCTCAGATCTTATCAAAGCAATGGAAGAAAAATTTGACGTTACTGCTGCTGCCCCCGTCGCAGTTGCCGCCGTTGGTGGCGCCGCTGCTGAAGAGGTAGAAGAGCAGTCTGAATTTGATGTTGTCCTCAAGAGTGTCGCCGATGGGAAAACCATCCCTGTTATTAAAGAGGTGCGCGCAATTACCGGTCTCGGCCTTAAAGAGGCTAAGGACCTTGTTGTTGCCGGCGGAGCTATCAAAGAGGGTGTTTCTAAAGAAGAGGCTAAAGAACTCAAAGAGAAACTTGAAGCTGCAGGCGCAACGATTGAAATTAAATAGCCTCGACTGCAGAGAGTATAAACAGGCATTAGCCTGAGGGATCAGCCACCGAATTTTTTCGGTGGCCGATTGTGTCTACTACAATCCGATGTGTGGGTCGTCGGGGGTAACCCCGAATCTTCCGCAACACAGACCACCGGAGGGTACCAATGGTTGCCAAAGGCAATTCAATTAATAGAAAATACATAGGGACACACACCCAAGAGGTGTGTGAGCTGCCGAATCTCGTTGGAATTCAGCTCGATTCGTATGAGAGATTTCTCCAGCTCGACCGTATAAAACGGGGCGAGGCGACCGACGCATCGGTTGGATTGGAGGCGGTCTTTCAGTCAGCTTTCCCAATCGAGAGTCAAAATGGGGAGATGTGTCTCCACTATCACGGCTATACAATCGATTACGACAACATCAAGTTTTCCGAATTTGAGTGTAAGCGGAAGGGGAGGACCTACTCTATCCCCATCAAGGCTACCATTAGCCTTGAGTTGACAGCTACAGGGGAGTTGCGTCAGCGTGAAATCTTCTTTGGAGATTTCCCCTTAATGACCGACCGGGGAACCTTTATTATTAACGGCGCTGAGCGCGTTGTTGTCAGTCAGATTCACCGCTCTCCCGGAGTAATCTTCTCCGATGATAAAGGGGTCTTCTCTTCGAGGATTATCCCCTACAGAGGCTCTTGGTTAGAGTTTGAAATTGAAGACAAAAAGAAAGAGCTAATCTACGCCAAGATTGACAGAAAGAAGAAGATTCTGGGAACCCTCTTCCTTCGGGCAATCGGTTTTGATACTCGAGAGAAGATAATTGCGGCTTTCTACCAGCCAAAGAGTGTCACTCTCGATAAAGATCCCCAAGCCAACAACGAGTTAGTTGGAAAGGTTGTCTTTAACGACATCTACTCCACCAAGGGGGGGAAAAGTGCCCCTAAACTCCTTAGGGCGGGCGATGAACTCTCTCCAGCAATCTTAGAGGCCCTCGTTAAAGATGGTGTTAAGTCGCTCCAGATTATCGACGAAGAGCACCCTAATTCCCTCCACTCCAACATAATTCTCAACTGTTTTGAGGTTGAAGATGCCAAGTATACCCAAGAGGGGAATGATGAGCCGATGAAAGAGGATGTTCTTTCCCCCATCTATGCCGTTTTACAACCCGGAGAGATGATTGCTATCGATAGGGCCGAAAAAGATCTTCCTGACCAATTCTTCTCGAGTCGACGTTACGACCTAGGGAGTGTTGGACGCTATAAATTTAATAAGAAATTTGCCACCGATGATGAGGCTGAAGAGGAGGCGAGTACCGATTTGACGGTTCTTACCCCCCAAGATATCACCAACACTATGGACTTCTTAATTAAGGTCTACATCGGTGAAGAGAACGTTGACGATATTGACCACCTTGGTAACCGGCGAGTCCGGTCGGTGGGCGAGCTCCTCCAAAACCAACTTAGTGCTGCTTTTGCTAGGATGGAGCGGATTGCCCGTGAGAGGATGAACTTAGAGAGCAACCAAGCCAAACCGCAAGACCTAATCTCGATTAAGCCGGTGGTGGCCGCTATTAAAGAGTTCTTCGGTTCCTCCCAGTTGAGCCAGTTTATGGACCAGGTTAACCCCTTAGCTGAACTAACCCATAAGCGACGTCTCAACGCCTTAGGCCCTGGCGGACTATCGCGTGATAGAGCCTCCTTTGAGGTGCGTGATGTCCACTACACCCACTATGGGCGCATGTGTCCTATCGAGACCCCTGAAGGACCCAATATTGGTCTGATTGTCTCATTAGCCAACTACACCAGAGTCAACAAACATGGCTTCTTAGAGACCCCCTACAGGCGGGTTGTTGATGGGGTTGTGAGTGATGATGTGCGCTACCTCGATGCTAACGACGAAGAGAAATACTTTATAGCTCAAGCCAACTCCCCCCTCGATAAGAATGGGAACTTCATTGAAGAGAATATTCCGGTGAGACGCAGTGGCGATTACACCACCCGTGGTGCCAAAGATGTGCGCTACATGGACGTTTCGCCCATGCAGGTTATCAGTGTGGCGGCCTCACTAATCCCCTTCTTGGAGCACGACGACGCCAACCGAGCCTTAATGGGTTCCAACATGCAGCGCCAAGCTGTCCCTCTCCTCTTCCCCGAAGCCCCCTTAGTGGGGACCGGTATGGAGGGTCGCACAGCCTACGACTCAGGTGTTCTAATTAAAGCCAAGCGGGGCGGAACCGTCAGTTACGTCTCCTCAACGCGCATTGAGATTATCCCCGACAAGGCTGAGATTGAGGGTGAAATTGACCTCTACAATATTCAGAAGTTTGAGCGGACCAACCAAGACACCTGTTTCAACCAGAAGCCAATTGTCTCCTTGGGAGAGAAGATCGAGGCTGGTCAGGTGATTGCCGATGGACCAGCAACCCATGATGGTGAGCTCGCCTTAGGGCGCAACATCTTAGTCGGGTTTGTCCCATGGAACGGTTACAACTACGAAGACGCCGTCCTAATTTCAGAGAGGGTGGTTAAAGAGGATATCTACACCTCAATCCACATCAAAGAGTTCACGACCGACATTAGAGAGACTAAATTGGGCCCCGAGAAATTGACCCGTGATATCCCCAACACCAGCGAGAAGAGCTTAGAGCAACTCGATGAAGATGGGATTGTGAGGGTTGGTTCGGTTGTCCGACCTGGCCATATTTTGGTTGGAAAGGTGACCCCCAAGTCTGAGTCTGATACTACTCCCGAGTTTAAACTTCTCAACTCAATCTTTGGAGAGAAGGCCAAAGAGGTCCGTGATACCTCGCTCAAAGTTCCCCACGGAACCGAAGGGACTATTATCGATATTCAACGTCTCAAGCGAAGTGAGGGGGATGAATTACCCCCAGGGGTCGACGAGATGGTTAAGGTCCTGATTGCCACCAAGCGCAAACTGCGTCAAGGGGACAAGATGGCTGGACGCCACGGAAACAAAGGTGTTGTCGCCCTAGTCCTGCCTGAAGAGGATATGCCTTTCATGGAAGATGGAACTCCCCTCGATGTCTGTTTGAACCCCCTTGGGGTCCCCTCGAGGATGAATATTGGTCAGCTAATGGAGACCCAGCTAGGTTGGGCCGCCCACTCCTTGGATGAGTGGTACTCTTCTCCCGTCTTCCAATCGGCTTCGGTTGAAGAAATTGAGGCGAAGATGAAAGAGGCCAACCTCCCGATTAACTCCAAGACAACCCTCTACGATGGACGCACCGGTATTCCTTTTGTCAATCCAGTCTTCTGTGGGTACACCTACTACCTTAAATTGCACCACTTGGTTGACGATAAGATGCACGCTAGGTCAACCGGTCCCTACTCGTTAGTTACCCAACAACCACTGGGTGGAAAAGCTCAGTTTGGTGGGCAGAGGCTAGGAGAGATGGAAGTTTGGGCACTTGAGGCGTATGGAGCAGCAAACACCTTGCAAGAGCTCCTCACCATCAAGTCAGATGATATGAATGGGCGGGTCAAAATTTACGAAAGTATCGTGAAAGGGGAGCCAGCAACCAATGCAGGGATGCCCGAGGCTTTCAATGTACTCGTTCAAGAAGTTCGTGGGTTAGCCCTCGATATGTCCGTCTACGACTCAAAAGGGAGACAACTCCCCTTGACCGAGCGGGATGAAGAGCTAATCAACAAACGAGATTCTACAAATTAAGCAGGAGATTTCGGATGAAGGAAATTCAGGATTTCGACAGCATCATGATAAAATTGGCCAGCCCTGAGCAAATCAGAGCGTGGTCGTACGGTGAGGTCAAGAAGCCAGAGACAATTAACTACCGGACACTAAGACCGGAGCGTGACGGACTCTTTTGCGAGAAAATATTTGGGACAACTAAAGAGTGGGAGTGTTACTGTGGTAAGTTCAAATCGATCCGGTACAAAGGGGTGATTTGTGACCGCTGTGGCGTTGAAGTGACCCACTTTAAGGTGCGCCGTGAGCGGATGGGGCATATCGATTTAGCCTCTCCTGTTTCTCACATCTGGTACTACCGTTCAGTCCCCTCAAGGATGTCACTCATCCTCGATATCCCCCGTACCGCCCTCCAATCAATTCTCTACTACGAGAAGTATGTGGTGGTTAACCCGGGTGAGACCGAGTTACAGTACAAACAACTCTTAACCGAAGATGAGTACTACGAGGCTCGCGACCAGTTTGGAGAGTCTTTCCAAGCGATGATGGGGGCCGAAGCGGTTAAATTTCTCCTTGAAAAATTAGACTTAGAGGCACTCTCAGCTGAACTACGTGAGCAGATGATTGCTAAGGGCGAGAAAGCCGACAAACGTCTTCTCAGACGTATTGAGGTAGTTGAAAACTTCCGCGACAGCGGTAACCGCCCCGAGTGGATGATTCTAACGGTAATTCCAGTAATTCCTCCCGAGCTGCGCCCTATGGTTCAACTCGATGGGGGACGCTTTGCAACTAGCGACCTCAACGACCTCTATCGGCGGGTCATTAACCGTAACAACCGGCTAACGCGACTGATGAGCCTCCATGCACCCGATATTATTATCCGCAACGAGAAACGGATGCTGCAAGAGGCGGTTGATGCCCTATTTGATAACTCTAAGAAGAAGAGGGTTGTGAAGGGGGCTTCAAACCGTCCCCTCAAGAGCCTCTCCGATATGCTCAAAGGGAAACAGGGGCGCTTTAGACAAAACTTGCTTGGCAAAAGGGTCGACTACAGTGGTCGTTCAGTTATTGTGGTGGGGCCCGAATTGCGCCTCCACCAGTGTGGACTCCCCTCTAAGATGGCTTTAGAGCTCTACAAACCCTTTATTATGAAGCGGTTGGTACAAAATAGGGTCGTTTATAATATCAAGAAGGCTAAAACCTTGGTTGAGCAGGAGACCCCTGAAGTTTGGGCTATCCTCGACGATGTGGTGAAAGAGCACCCGGTCCTCTTAAACAGAGCACCCACCCTGCACCGCCTTGGAATCCAAGCTTTTGAGCCCGTTTTAATCGATGGCAAAGCTATTAAACTCCACCCGCTAGTGTGTCACGCCTACAACGCCGACTTTGACGGCGACCAGATGGCAGTCCACGTACCCCTCACCCAAGCGGCCCAGATTGAGTGTTGGACTTTGATGCTCTCAACTAACAACCTCCTGGACCCTGCCAACGGTAAGCCCATTGTTTTCCCCTCACAAGATATGGTGTTGGGGATTAACTACCTTACCAAAGAGATGAAAGGGGCTAAGGGGACGGGTCGTTTCTACGACAACCTCTCTGAAATAATTATGGCGATTGAAGTCGATGCCCTCTCCTATAACGCCCTCATAAGGTACCGTTTAGAGGATGGGAAGGTGATTGAGACCACCCCTGGTAGAGTTATTTTTAACTCGGAAATGCCCCCTGAGATTGAGTTCCAAAACGTCTGTTTTGGCGACAGAGAGCTGAAGCGCCTAGTGGGTGAAGTTATTCAAAACCAGAAGGCCTCAGTTGCCACTAAGATGCTCGACTCGATTAAAGATATTGGGTTTAAATATGCGACCCTCTTTGGGGCCACGATTGGTCTTTCCGATATGATTGTCCCCGAGGCGAAATCTGCGATGGTAAAAGAAGCCGAACAACGCCAAGAGGAGATTCGTGAACAGTACCGTCAAGGGCATATTACCCAAGACGAGCGCTACAACCGCGTGATTGAGGTGTGGAGTAAGACCACTGAAGAGATTTCAAGCTCCCTCATGGATGAGCTCAAAGTGAGTCAAAATGGATTTAACCCCCTCTTCATGATGGCCGACTCAGGGGCTAGAGGTTCGAAGACCCAGATTAGACAGCTGGGTGGAATGCGGGGACTGATGGCTAAGCCCTCAGGCGATATCATCGAATTCCCCATTCGCTCCAACTTTAAAGAGGGGCTCTCGATTATTGAGTTCTTCATCTCAACTAACGGTGCCCGTAAGGGGTTGGCCGATACCGCCCTCAAAACAGCTGAAGCTGGTTACCTAACTAGAAGATTGGTCGACATTGCCCAAGACGTAGTGATTAACGAAGACGATTGTGGAACAATCAATGGGATTGAGCGTTCAGCGATGAAGGATGGAGACGACATTGTTGAGTCGCTCGCCGACCGTATTGTGGGACGCTACACCTTAGAGAAGGTGATCCACCCCATAACCGGTGAACTAATTTTAGATGTTAACTCAGAGATTACCCGCTCCAAATCGTACGAGATTGAGGAGGCGGGAATTGAGACCGTCGTTATTCGAACTGTCCTCACTTGTGAAGCCCACCACGGCGTCTGCCGCATGTGTTATGGACGTAACTTGGCCACTAACCGCCCCGTCGATATTGGAGAGGCGGTCGGAATTATTGCTGCCCAATCAATTGGTCAGCCAGGGACCCAGTTGACGATGAGAACCTTCCACATCGGAGGAACTGCCACCAGTGGAGCTGAAGATAACAAATTTGCCTTCCACCACCCAGTAGTGATCAACAAAGTTGAGGGGCAGATGGTAGAGACAACAGAAGGGGCACGCCTCTTTACCCGTAAGGGATTCATCTACTACTCGAGGGTCTTCTCTGAAGTGGCAATCAAGAAGGCTAAAAATTTCCTCGTCGAAGATGGAGATAAGGTCTTTGTCGGCGCCCCCCTCTACGAAGATGATAAGGGGAAGCAGGTGAGCTCAGCCCACTTAGGGATTGTTAAATTTGTCAAAGATAAACTCTATATTGTCGCTCCCGAACAGAGAATTGAGGTGCGTAACGGTTCTGAGCTGAAAGTTGAAGTTGACGCCTATGTTGCCGAAGGGGCAACAGTGGTCCTCTTTGACCCCTTCAGTGAGCCAATTATTGCCGAGGTTGATGGGACAATTAAGTTTGTCGATATCAAATTGGGGACAACTCTTAGGGAGGAGGTCAACATTGAGACCGGCTCGATTGAGAAGAAAATCACCGACCATATCAGTGAGACTCTCCAGCCCCGTATCTTGGTGATGGGGGAGGGTGAAGAGCCATTGGCTACCTACTTCCTCCCCGCCTCCTCCTACCTCAACATCGACGATGGTGTTAAGGTGAAAAAGGGGAGAATCTTGGCTAAGCTTCTCAAAGAGAGTGTTAAGACCAAAGATATTACTGGAGGTCTACCCAGAGTTGGGGAACTCTTTGAGGCTCGCCGGCCCAAGAACCCCGCTGTCTTAGCCCAAGTTGATGGCTATGTCTACTTCGACTCGGTCGCCAAAGGGAAGCGGATTATTATCATTGAAGACGATTTTGGTCAGAGGTACAAACACCAAATCCCCCTCCATAAACATATGATTGCCCGTGATGGTGACCGTATTGAGGCGGGTGAACCGATGTGTGACGGAGCCATTGATCCCCACGATATCCTCGATATTTTGGGAGAGAGTGCCCTCCAAGCCTTCTTGCTCGATGAGATTCAAGAGGTCTACCGCCTCCAAGGCGTCGATATCAACGACAAGCACCTTGGTGTCGTAGTACGCCAGATGTTGCGTAAAGTTGAGATTATTAACGTCGGAGACACTGGATTTATCCAGGGGCAACAGGTAGATAAGTACCGCTTCCATGAGGAGAACTCGAGGGTTATCTCGGAGGGAGGACAACCGGCTGATGCCCGTCCAATGCTCTTGGGAATCACCCGAGCATCACTCAGCATCGACTCTTTCATCTCTGCAGCTTCATTCCAAGAAACGACTAAGGTATTGACAAATGCAGCAATTGCTGGTAGTAGAGACGTGTTGCGCGGACTGAAAGAGAACGTAATTATTGGTCAACTAATTCCGGCAGGGACCGGGATGAAACGCTATAGAAATATACGTGTTAAAGAGGATAGCCCAATTGACCTTGGTGAAAAGGTTCAATCTTTGATGGGCTCTCATCGTGCGCAAATGTCCATAGAGGACGCTGAAGATTTGGAATTTGAGGGAGAACTTCTAGAAGATGATGATGAATAGAAGTTGTCATGCTGACCTTAAGGACCAGATGAAGATTTTGAAACTAAAGAGGGAGTGTATCGTAAGATGCCTACAATTAATCAACTGATACGTAAGGGGCGTAAGGCTTCGGTCAACAAGACTAAGTCGCCTGCACTGCAGGGGTGCCCACAAAAGCGGGGCGTTTGTACCAGAGTTATGACCGTCACGCCTAAAAAACCGAACTCAGCTTTGAGAAAGGTGGCCAGAGTGCGCCTTTCCAATGGAATTGAAGTAACTGCCTATATCCCCGGAATTGGCCACAACTTGCAGGAGCACTCAGTTGTCCTCCTAAGGGGTGGCAGGGTGAAGGACCTTCCCGGAGTACGCTACCACGTTGTCCGTGGAGCCAAAGATACCCTCGGGGTGAGTGATCGAAAGAGCAGCCGTTCTAAATATGGTGCTAAGAAGCCTAAGGCCTAAGGGGGATTGAAATGGGTAGAAAAACAGTTACACCAAGTCATGAAGTCCTCCCCGATCCTGTCTACAACAGCGAACTACTGGGGAAATTCATCCGCCGGATGATGCTCAACGGTAAAAAGTCGGTGAGTAGCAAGATTGTTTACGGAGCACTCGACATTGTTGGTGAAAAGAGTGGTGAGAACCCACTTGAGTATTTTGTCAAAGCACTTGAGAACGTGAAGCCCCTAGTCGAGGTTAAGTCTCGTCGGGTTGGGGGAGCCACCTACCAAGTACCGGTTGAGGTTAAAGAGCAACGGCGCGAAGCGTTGGGGATGCGGTGGATTATTAATGCCTCCCGTGCCCGAAACGGTCGCTCAATGAGCGAGAAGCTGGCCGCCGAACTTTTTGATGCTGTGGCCAATACTGGAGCCGCTTTCAAGAAGAAAGAGGATACCCACCGTATGGCCGAGGCGAACAAAGCATTCTCTTCCCACAACCGCTAATTTAGGCAAGATTATAAAGATGAGGGTTTCTATTGACACAACTTAGCAAACCCTCTATATTTGCAAAGGTGTCCTAAAGGGGCTTAATTTGCCCTTTTAGGCGTTGTGAAGAGCCAAACCGATCATCCGACTTAATAATGGGTGGTAAGGTGGTTCCAGAAACAGATTTTTGATAATTTCTGTACTAAGTCGCTAGACTTTGATGCTCTACCGACCGCTGGGACCCCTTCCACGTGCATTTAAGAAATCGGACAGTGTTTGCCTCATTATAGGGAAAGCTAAAGGCGTCTTGCCTTTATGGAGCATGATACAAATATTTTTGTGATTAAGAGATCACAAGGAGGATCTGATGGCTAAACAGAAATTCAATAGAACAAAGCCACACGTAAACGTCGGCACCATCGGTCACGTAGACCATGGCAAGACTACTCTTACAGCTGCAATAACAATGTATGCTGGTCGCCAGAGCGGTGACAAAGTTATGAACTACGAGGAGATTGATAACGCCCCAGAAGAGAAGGCAAGAGGAATCACAATCAATACTCGTCACGTTGAGTACCAGACTGAGAACAGGCACTATGCCCACGTCGACTGTCCCGGACACGCAGACTACATCAAGAATATGATCACCGGTGCAGCCCAGATGGACGGCGCTATTATCGTAGTTGCTGCCACTGATGGTGCTATGGCCCAAACCAAAGAGCACATCTTGCTCGCCCGCCAGGTTGGCGTTCCCACAATCGTTGTTTTCATCAACAAGACCGACCAGGTTGACGACCCCGATCTTATCGAGCTCGTCGAAGAAGAGATGCGCGACCTCCTCTCCGAGTACGGCTTTGATGGGGAAAATACCCCCATTATTAAGGGTTCTGCTTATGAGGCGATGGAGCACATGGATGATCCTGAAAAAGTTAAACCAATTCAGGAGCTTCTCGATGCAATGGATGCCTATATCCCACTCCCCGAGCGTGCTGTAGACAAACCCTTCTTGATGCCCATTGAGGACGTCTTCTCAATTTCTGGCCGCGGTACTGTTGTTACCGGTAGAATTGAGCGTGGTGTCCTTAAGGTTAATGACCCCGTCTCTATTGTTGGAATTCGACCAACCAGAGACACCGTCTGTACCGGAGTTGAGATGTTCAACAAGCTCCTTGATGAGGGGCAAGCTGGCGATAACGTTGGTGCACTCTTGCGTGGTGTTGATAAGAACGAAGTTATGCGTGGTCAAGTTTTGGCTAAACCCAAAACAATTACCCCCCACACCAAGTTTGTTGGAACAGTCTATGTTCTCAGCAAGGAAGAGGGAGGCCGCCACAAGCCATTCTTCTCAGGTTATCGACCCCAGTTCTACTTCAGAACTACCGATATCACCGGTTCAGTTACCCTCCCCGAGGACAAGCAAATGGTCCTTCCTGGAGATAACACCGAGCTTCGTGTTGAGTTGATCAACCCCATCGCAATGGATAAGGGTTTGAGATTTGCCATCCGTGAAGGCGGTAAAACCGTTGCTTCTGGACAGGTTATTGAAATCTTAGAGTAATTAAGATTAACTGTCTTGCCTCGCAAGAGATTGCGGGCAAGACTTGTTTTTTGGAGGAATGATGGCAACGGATAGAATTCGAGTACGGTTGAGAGGATTTGATATTGAGCTGGTAGAACAGAGCTCAAAGGCTATTGTGCAAACAGTTGAGAAGGCCGGCGCAAAGGTTTCCGGTCCTGTGCCTCTCCCAACTCGTATCAACAAATACACTGTTCTCAGGTCACCTCATGTGAACAAGAAATCTCGCGAACAGTTCGAGATGCGAACCCACAAGAGACTGATTGATATTTTGGACCCTACATCAAAAGTCATGGATTCCCTTATGAAGCTTGAGCTCCCTAGCGGAGTCGATGTAGAGATTAGACAGTAAGAGTTGAGGTAAGAGATGTTAGGGCTTATTGGGAAAAAATTAGGAATGACGCAGGTATTTGATGCCGATGGGCGTCTTATTCCAGTGACAGTTATAAAAATTGAAGATAACGTGGTTATTGAGAATCGGACAGTTGAGAAGAATGGGTATAACGCATGTGTTCTCGGTTCTATTGACAAGAAGAAGAGTCAAACCACTAAGCCATATGCAGGTCAGTTTAAAGATGTTTGCGATCCAAAGAAAACTTTGGTAGAAATTCGCGATTTTGGCCAAGAGACAGCCGTTGGTGATGTCCTTGGAGTCGATATGTTTAAAGATGTCCTGTTTGTCGATGTGGTTGGTACCTCTAAAGGAAAAGGATTCCAGGGGGGTGTTAAGCGTCACGGTTTTGCGGGAGGACGCGCTACCCACGGTTCAAAGTTTCACCGCGGAATTGGTGGAACGGCAATGTCGGCATACCCTGCTAGAACTTTTAAGGGGACTAGAATGCCGGGAAGGATGGGGACAGACCGCGTGACTGTTCAGAACCTTCGCGTTGTCAAGATTGATGAAGAGTTGAAAGTTCTTTTGGTGAAAGGAGCTGTCCCTGGCCCCGCGCAGGGCGTCGTCATCGTTAGAAAAGCGAAGAAGAAGTAGAGGCGAAAGATGAAAACAAAGGTCTTTTCAACAGCTGGTGAAGAGTTACGTAAAATTACCCTCAACGACGATGTTTTTAAGCGGGAAGTGAGTAATGGTTCGATTTACCATGCGGTAAATAACGAGCTAGCTAATCGCAGGGTTGGTACTGCTTCAACTAAAACACGTGGTGAAGTCAACTATAGTAACGCTAAGCCTTACCGTCAGAAAGGGACAGGAAATGCCCGTGCTGGTGACAAAAAGTCGCCTATCTGGGTTGGTGGGGGAACTATTTTTGGTCCCAAACCACGCGATTACAGTTACGCCCTCCCCAAGAAGGTGAAGCGTTTAGCAATGAAATCGTTGCTCTCCCTCTCCGTTGAGGAGGAGAGATTGACAATTGTCGAAGACTTCACAATCGAGAGTGGTAAGACAAAAGAGTTGGCAGCAATTTTGCAAAACTTCGTTAAGGAGAATAAAAGAACTCTCCTTATCTTGAAGGATGATGATGAGATGTTGCGCCGTGCAGCCCGCAATATCCCCTACCTACAGGTACAGTCGTACAATCGACTCTCTGCTAAAGAGTTGTTGTATGGAAGGGTGATATTAATGCTTGAGGGTGCCGCCAATAATCTCAACGAGTTTTATAGCGATAAGCAAGGGGTCTGATGTGAGAGCTGATCAAATTATCATACAACCCGTTTTGACAGAGAAGTCAAACTTGGCGCGCGAGATGGATTATAAGAGGTACACTTTTAAGGTCCATCCCAAAGCCAATAAGTTTGAGATTATGGCAGCTATTAAAGAGCTGTTTGCGGTGACACCTATTAAGTGCAACATTGTCTCTGTGAAGGGGAAAACAAGGCATACCCGCAGCCGGGGTGGCTACATTGTTGGTACTACCGGAGATTGGAAGAAGGCCATTGTGACCCTCTCCAAGGGCGATTCTATTCAGGCAATTGAAGGAGTGTAGTATGGCATTAAAGAAGTATAAACCACATACTCCTGGCCTTCGCCAGAAGACAACCTTGGTTTTTGACGAAATTACCCACCATGGTAGCGAAAAGTCACTCACCACTAAACTCTCAAAGAATGGTGGACGTGATACCAAGGGGAGAATTAGTGTTAGACGACGTGGTGGCGGTCACAAACGGGCCTACCGTATTATCGACTTCAGACGCGATAAGATTGGGATTCCCGGAACTGTTAAGACAATCGAGTACGACCCCAACCGCAGTGCTAACATTGCCCTAATTTTCTACGCCGATGGAGAGAAGCGCTACATCTTAGCTCCCAAGGGGATTGAGGTGGGTGCCAAAGTGATGAGTGGCCCTGAAGCTCCTCTCGAAATTGGTAACGCACTTCCTCTTAAAAGTATCCCCCAGGGCTTAACGATTCACAACGTTGAGTTGCAGCTCGGTAAGGGTGGACAACTGGTAAGGAGCGCCGGAACGGGAGCCACTATTGTGGCTAAAGAGGGGGACTACGTGACCCTTCGTCTCCCCTCGGGTGAGACACGCATGGTTTTTGGTGAGTGTTACGCAACCCTCGGATCCTTAGGGAATGAGGACCACATGAACGTTACTTTGGGTAAAGCAGGCCGGTCGAGATGGCTCGGTCGTCGTCCAAAGGTGCGTGGTGTAGCGATGAACCCAATCGATCACCCACACGGTGGTGGAGAGGGGAAGACCTCTTCAGGTCGTCACCCGGTTACCCCATGGGGGCAACCTACCAAGGGGCATAAGACACGTAAGAAGAGTAAGCCTTCGAGTAACTTCATTGTTAAGAAGCGCGGTTAGGAGAAGAGAAAGTGGCTAGATCAATTAAAAAAGGTCCTTTTATCGAGAAGAAACTTTATAAGAGGATTTTGGATGCTAACAAAGCGGGGCAAAAGCCGATGGTTAAGACATACTCGCGCACCTCAACGATTATCCCGGAGATGGTTGGTCATACTATTTCGGTCTACAACGGGAAGACTTGGGTGCCTGTTTTCGTAACTGAAAACTTAGTTGGACATAAACTTGGTGAGTTCGCTCCAACGCGGATTTTCCGTGGGCATGCCGCTTCAGATAAGAAGGCGAGAAGGTAGTAGGTGTTGAAGATGGAAGTGAAGAAAGGTTTTAAAGCTAGTGCAAAATATTTGCAAGTTTCCCCCATCAAGGTGCGCCCCGTGGCCAACTTGGTGAGAAGCAAACCATATATCGAGGCAATAGCTATTTTAGATGCGATGCCGCAAAAAGGGGCTGACCTGATTAAAAAGGTGGTCCAATCGGCAGCTGCCAACGCCATGAGCCAAAACAGGCGACTCGACGAAGAGCAACTCTATATTGCCCAGCTCTATGTTGATGAGGGTCCCCGTTTGAAGAGGGTTTGGCCGCGTTCACACGGACGTCGCGATATTCTCTTAAAGAGGCAGTGTCACATCACTGTTGTTCTAGATGAAAAGGTGGAGAAGTAATGGGTCAGAAAGTTAATCCAATCGGGCTTCGTTTGGGAGTCAATAAAACTTGGAAATCTAAATGGTATGTTGATCCTCGAGAATATGCTGAGACACTCCATGAGGATTTGGAATTGCGTAAAGTTCTCCTTAGTTGCCCTGAAGTTCAGGGAGCTGAGATTTCCGATGTTGAAATTGTACGCAAACCGCAAAGGGTCTCTTTGACCATCTCTACTAGCCGTCCTGGAATCATCATCGGTTCTAAGGGGGCCAACGTTGAGAAACTAGGTGCTAGACTGCAAGCCATTACCGACAAGAAGGTGCAGATCAAAATTAAAGAGATCAAAAAGCCTGAAGCCGATGCACAACTAGTTGCTGCCAACATTGCTCGCCAACTTTCGGGGCGTATTAGCCACCGTCGTGCCATGAAGATGGCCATTACTAAGGCGATGCAAGCTGGCGCTCAAGGGATTAAAATTAAGGTTTCGGGTCGCTTAGGCGGCAAAGAAATTGCCGGTTCAGAGTGGTTGAGAGATGGGAGAATTCCCCTCCACACCCTCCGTAGCGATATCGATTACGGGTTTGCTCAAGCTGAGACCACCTTTGGAATCATTGGGGTAAAAGTTTGGGTCTACAACGGCGAGATTTTAGAGAAATCGAAAAAAGACGACGCAGGTCTCCTAGTGAAGAAATCTCCTAGGGAGAGGCTAGAGTCGACAGAGACGAGGAGTTAGTACATCATGCTGAGTCCAAAGAGAGTCAAATATAGAAAGAGACAGCGGGGTAAAACCGATGGCGTCGCCACGCGAGGCAACTTCCTCGCTTTTGGTGAGTATGGATTGGTTGCTGAAGAGCCCAAGTGGATTACTAACCGTCAAATTGAGGCCGCCAGGGTGGCGATGACCCGTCACATTAAACGTGGTGGTAAGGTGTGGATTAGGATTTTCCCCCACATGCCTTATACGAAGAAACCTGCTGAGACCCGTCAAGGTAAGGGGAAAGGAAACCCTGAAGGTTGGGTCGCTGTAGTAAAAACTGGAACTGTAATGTTTGAGATGGGAGGGGTCCAAGAGGACCTGGCTCGAGAGGCCTTGCGCCTTGCTGCTTCCAAGCTCCCCATTAAAACGAAGTTCATAATGAGAAGGGAAGTGGAGTAAGTTATGAAAAACTCATACGCTGAGATGACCTATGCAGAACTAGTAGCCAAGCGCGATGATCTTCGCCGAGAGGCCTTAAACTTGCGAATGGCTAAGGTGTTGGGGCATGTTGAGAATCCGTTAGCAATTCGCACTACTCGTCGCGATATTGCCCGTCTAAACACCCTGATTCACGAGTATGCATTGGGCATACGTACGAAATCTAATTAAGTGAGGTTTGCATCTAATGGAAACTAATAAAAAAAGATTCACCGGTTTGGTGGTAAGCGACAAGATGGATAAAACCATTGTTGTAGCGATTTCTGAAAGAAGATTGCACCCTCTTTATAAGAAGTATGTGGCTAAGACCAAGAAGGTTAAGGCACATGACGAAAGGAATGAGGCTAACATTGGCGATACAGTCAGAGTTGTGGAGTGTCGCCCCATTAGCAAGGATAAGACCTGGCGCTTAGAGCAGATTATCCAAAGGGCGAAATAAGCGAGGAGCAACATCATGGTACAGATGCAGTCATATTTAAATGTAGCCGACAATAGTGGTGCTAAACGAGTTCAGTGCATAAAAGTTTTGGGGGGAACCCACAGAACTAGTGCTGGAGTTGGCGATATTATCGTTGTTGCGGTAAAAGATGCACTCCCCAACGGCGCCATCAAAAAGGGTGATGTTCTAAGGGCAGTTATAGTGCGGACTAAGAAAGAATACCGAAGACCTGACGGTACCTATATCAGGTTCGATGACAACGCATGTGTCGTCATCGATGCCAACAATAACCCGCGCGGGAAACGTATTTTTGGGCCAGTCGCTCGTGAGTTACGAGAAGATGGGTATGTAAAAATTGTTTCGCTAGCGCCGGAAGTGTTGTAGGAGTTGAAGGATGAGACTGAAGAAAAATGACAACGTCAAAATCGTTGTCGGTAAGGACAAAGGCAAAACCGGTCGTATCTTGAAAATTGATCATGATAAACAACGCGTCATTGTTCAGGGTGTCAACTTGGTTAAGAAAACCATGCGTAAGCGCTCCGAGCAAGATCAAGGTGGAATCAAAGAGATTGAGGCTCCAATCCATGTTTCAAACGTAGCCTATCTTTTGAAGAGTGGTGATACTACCAGAATTGGTTACAAGTATGACGATAAAGGGATTAAAGTTCGTTATGCCAAGAAAACCGGAGAAGTGATCTAATGGAAAAGATTGTACCTAATTTAAAGAAGAAGTACCAAGACGAGATTGCTGGTGAACTCTTCAAGGAGTTCAACTACACATCGAAGATGCAAATTCCTGCACTCGAGAAGATCTCTGTCAGCGTTGGGGTCGGTGAAGCGATTGTCAACAAGAAATTGCTCGAATCTGCCATTAAAGAGTTGGAGCTAATTACTGGACAACACGTTGTTAAAACCAAAGCACGTAAATCTATTGCTAACTTTAAGGTTAGACAAGGTCAAGAAATTGGTGCATTTGTTACCCTACGCGGAGACAATATGTGGTTTTTCCTAGAGCGGCTGATTGGGGTTGCCCTGCCTAGAGTTAAAGACTTTAGGGGAGTCAATCCTAACGCTTTCGATGGAAATGGAAACTACTCTCTCGGAATCACCGAGCAGATTATTTTTCCCGAGATTGATTACGATAAAATTGAGCGCGTCAGTGGCTTGAATATCGCAATCGTGACAACGGCCAAAACCGATGAGGAAGGTTATGCTTTGCTGAAGAAGCTCGGCATGCCTTTTGCGAAATAGGCAGGGTGAGAGAAGATGGCAAAAAAATCGATGATTGTTAAGGCGAATAGAACACCAAAATACAGCACTAGGAAAGTAAATCGCTGTAAAGTATGTGGACGCCCTCGAGGTTACATGCGGAAGTTCCAAATGTGCAGGATTTGCTTTAGAAAACTTGCCAGTGAAGGACTTATTCCTGGCGTAACCAAATCGAGCTGGTAGGAGAGAAACATGGCTATAAGTGATCCTGTTGCTGATATGCTGACAAAAATCAGAAATGCTAGCATGGCGAAACATGAAAAAGTTGAAGTTACTACATCGAAGCTAAAGCTTCAGATTGTTAAAATTTTGAAGAACGAAGGGTACATTAAGAATTTTAAGAAAGTGGTCAACAAAAATGGGATTAACTCCATTCGGATTTTCCTAAAATATGATGATGACCAAAACCCTGTTCTCCACGGAATAACCCGTATTTCGACCCCCGGAAGGCGTGTCTACTCGGGCTATCGCGATCTACCCCGAGTCTACAACGGGTATGGTGTAGTTGTTGTGTCGACCTCCTCCGGTGTTATCACAGGGAAGAAGGCGCGCGAAAATAAGGTCGGTGGTGAACTGATCTGTTCAATTTGGTAAGGTGGTGAACTATGTCTCGTATAGGTAAGTTGCCAATTGTTCTTCCAGAAGGAGTCTCCGTCAAAGTAAAAGACGGTGTAGTCTCTGTCGAGGGACCTAAAGGGAAACTGGTTCAAGATTATCGTCCTGAAGTCGAAATTAAGGTTTCGAAGGATAATACGGTGGTGGTTACTCGTACCGAGGATACCAAAGCCGGCCGTAGTTTCCACGGACTTTATAGACAACTGGTTAGTAATATGGTGGAGGGAGTTTCGAAAGGGTTTTCGAAGAAGCTCTTAGTCAACGGTGTTGGCTATAGGGTGGAGGTTAAGGGCGATATCTTAATCCTCAACCTCGGCTACTCAAACCCCATCGAGTATCTGATCCCTAGTGACGTCCAGATTGTTTGTGAAACCCCCAGCTCAATCCTCATTTCGGGGATTAGCAAAGAGAGGGTGGGACATCTGAGCGCCGAGATAAGGTCCTTGAGACCCCCAGAGCCCTACAAAGGGAAGGGGATTAAGTACGAGGATGAGATAATTAGACGTAAGGTTGGAAAATCTGGCGGCGCCAAGTAGGTAGGTTGAAGATATGAATAGGATTTTAAAAAGAAATAAGAGACGAGCCCGTCGTAAGGTTCATATTAGAAAGAGTATCTTCGGAACCGCGACTAAACCAAGAATGACTGTCTATCGGAGCAATCATAGGATGTATGTCCAGGTGATTGACGACCGGGCCGGACACACATTGGTTTCGGCCAGCAGCATGGAGAAAGAGTTGCGGGACCTCAAGAACAATGTAGAAGATGCGACCAAACTTGGAGAGGTTGTTGGAAAAAGACTCCTTGAAAAGCAGATCGATAGTGTTGTTTTCGACCGTAACGGATACCTCTTCCACGGTGTTGTGAAGGGTATTGCCGAAGGTGCCAGAAAGGCCGGAGTCAAATTCTAGGGGGATATGGTGGATAGGTCAGATAGAAATAAAGGGAACGAATTAGTTGAAAAGTTGGTCAAACTTAACCGTGTCTCCAAGGTTGTTAAGGGTGGACGACGTTTCTCCTTCTCAGCTCTAGTTGTCGTTGGTGATCAAAACGGCAAAGTTGGCTACGGGACCGGTAAGGCTAACGATATTACCGAGGCGATTCGCAAGGCTGTTGACAAGGCCAAAGAGTCGATGGTTGCCATCCCAATGGTTAAAGACACCATTCCCCACGAGATTTTAGGTAATTTCAAAGGAGCTAGCGTCTTGCTTAGACCAGCTGTCCCTGGTACCGGAGTAATCGCCGGTGGTTCAGTGCGCCACGTTATGGATGCCTGTGGAATCAAGGACGTCTTAAGCAAATCGCTCGGCTCAAAGAATGCTGTCAACACCGTTAAAGCAACTTTCGTTGCCTTAGAGAGCCTGTTTGATGCCAAAGAGTTAGCTAAGTCGAGGGGCAAATCCCTCAAAGAGATGTGGGGGTAATCTATGGCAGCTAAGAAGAAGAGTGAAAATAAGAAAGTTAAGGTTACTCTAGTCAGGAGTGTTATTGGCTCTCTCCCCAAACAGCGGAAGACTGTCAAAGCCCTAGGACTAGGGAAGATTAATAGTTCGATTGAGCACGAAGCTACCCCGCAAATCCTTGGGATGGTACGTGTAGTCAACCACCTGGTTAAAGTCGAGGAGTTGTAAAATGGGACGAATTAAGGCACCAGTTGGTGCTAATAAAAAGAAGACGATTGTAGGTCGTGGTGTTGGCTCAAAGGGGCGCACCTCAGGCCGTGGTGATAAAGGACAAAACTCCCGTACTAGTGGTGGGGTGAGACCCGGTTTCGAGGGGGGGCAAATGCCTCTCTATCGTCGGATTGCCCGTCGTGGATTCTCCAACTACCCGTTTAAAGAGGAGTTTGAAGTTGTCTCCTTGGATGCTGTTTCTAAAAAATTTGAGGATGGAGAGGTTGTCTCATTAGCAACTCTCAAGGAGAGATCGCTCGTTAAAGGGGTCGAGAGCCAGGCAAAAGTTCTTGCCAATGGGGAGCTGACCAAGAAGGTGGTCTTTGAAGGCCTCAAAATCTCTGCAGCCGCCGTTAAAAAGATTGAAGCTGCAGGCGGCGAAATTAGATAGAAGAGGATCGTAATGTCTAACACCCTAGTAAACATGTTTAAAATTGAAGAGCTTAGGAAGAGGATCCTCTGGACCGGCATATTTTTAGTGATCTTCCGACTAGGGGCTTTCATCCCAATCCCTGGAATTGACCCTGAAGTCTTGAAACTCTATTTCATGGCACAAAGCAACTCCACTACCATTGGGCTGACCGAATACTTAAACTTCTTTGCTGGTGGAGCCTTCTCAAACTTCTCCCTCTTTATGTTGGGAATAATGCCCTACATCTCAACTCAGATTATCTTACAGTTGTTGATGTTGGTTATCCCCAGCTTGAAGAAGTTGACTGAAGATGCTGCCGGAAGGAAAAAGATGCAACAGTACACTCGATTAGGGACCATCTTGGTTTGTCTAATCCAGTCGTATGTAGTGACGGTCTATGCTAAGAGCATCCCCGATGTTTTGACCATGAGTCTCCTTCCGTTTACCCTCATTGCGATGATGACGGTAACCACAGGTACCATGTTCCTCGTCTGGTTGGGCGACCAAATCACCGAGAGGGGAATCGGGAACGGCATCTCACTCCTCATTTTTGCCGGTATTGTGGCTAGAATCCCCAGCGCTTTTGTGACCCTCTGGAAGAGTGTCCAGTCTGGGGCATTAAACCCAATTGTTGTTTTGATAGTATTTGCGATGTTTGTTCTGGTCGTTGCCCTAGTTGTCTACGAACAACGGGGACAACGTAAAATTCCAGTTCAATACGCTAAACGGGTTGTTGGCAGGAAGATGTATGGTTCACAAAACACCTACATCCCCTTTAAAATCAACCCCTCAGGAGTTATTCCTGTTATATTTGCGTCAGCGCTCCTTTCGTTCCCATTGCAGATTGCCTCTTCTTTGGGACCCCAAGTGCGCTGGCTACAAGCGGTTGCCAGATGGCTAAATCCGCAGGGTGCCCCCTATCTAATTATCTACACCGTGCTGATTATAGCGTTTGCTTTTTTCTATACGCAAGTGAGCTTGAATCCGATTGAGATTGCCAAGCAAATCAGAGAGAATGGTGGATCAGTACCTGGGGTGAGAACCGAGAAACTTGAAGAGTACCTCTCCAAAGTTTTAAATCGGATTGTCCTCCCTGGTTCGTTATTCTTAGCCTTCATTGCGCTAATTCCCACCATTGTGCAGAAGTTATTCAACTTCCCCGCCTCGGTAGCTATGCTCCTCGGTGGAACCAGTTTGATCATCATGGTTGGGGTTGACCTCGACATGGTGAACCAGATTGAGGGAATTATGAAGATGCACCACCACGAAGGGCTCACTAGTCGCAGTAAGATTAAAGCTAGGAATTTATAGGAGATAGTTGAAATGAAAGTTAGAGCGAGTGTCAAACCGATGTGCGATAAGTGCAAGGTGATTAGACGGTCTGGAGTTGTTCGAGTAATTTGCGAGAACCCCAAACACAAGCAGAGACAGAAATAGAGGAGGCCAGTTAATGGCGAGAATTGCTGGTATTGATTTACCAAATAAAGCGGTAAAGATTTCATTAACTTATATCTACGGAATTGGTAGAACTTCTGCCCTCGAGATTTGCGAGAAGAGCAACATCAACCCCGATGAGAAGATGAACAACCTTTCAGCGGAAGAGGTAAACGAGTTACGTAAACTGATTGAGAATGAGTACAAAGTTGAAGGGCGCCTGAGAACTGAAGTGGCACTCAACATCAAGCGTCTCATGGATATTGGGTGTAACCGTGGACTACGTCACAGAAAAGGGCTTCCTGTTCGTGGGCAAAGGACTAAGACCAATGCCAGAACCCGTAAGGGTAGAAAAAAGACCGTAGCCGGTAAGAAGAAGTAAGGAGATTTGAAGTGGCTAAAGCAAAACGCAGAGTCAAGAAAACAGTTTACGAAGGTAATGTCTACATCCAGGCTACGTTCAATAACACTATTGTTACTATTACCGATTTGAACGGCAATGCACTCTCCTGGGCAAGTGCCGGAGGATTAGGTTTTAGAGGGGCGAAGAAGTCGACCCCCTATGCGGCCCAGACTGCCGCCGAAACCGCTGCCAAGAAGGCACTCGATTTTGGCCTTCGCGAGGTGCACGTCTATGTTAAGGGGCCCGGAGTAGGTCGTGAGTCGGCCATTAGGACATTGGGGGGCTTAGGACTTCAAGTTAAGAGTATTCGAGACGTCACTCCCATTCCTCACAATGGTTGCCGTCCCCGCAAGACCAGAAGAGTCTAATAAGGAGTAGATGAGAAATGGCTAGATATACTGGACCAAAATGTAGGTACTGCCGTACCGAGAAGACAAAGTTATTCCTCAAAGGGGAGCGCTGTAACACCGCTAAGTGTCCCCTCTCAGTCGACAGGAAAAACATCAGTTCCCCCGGCAAAGATCCCCGTGCCCGTTCACGGAAGATGACCGACTACGGTCTTCAACTCAGGGAGAAGCAGAAGCTGAAGAGGATTTATGGAATGCTCGAGAAGCAGTTCAAGCTCACCTTTAACGAAGCTGCCCGAATTCCTGGGAAGACTGGTGAAAACTTGATTACCCTCTTGGAGCAACGTCTCGATAACGTCGTCTTCAGGCTCCATTTCGCCTCCAGCCGCTCTCAAGCAGCTCAGTTGGTGAACCATGGTCACGTTTTTGTCAACGGAAAGCGGATTAATATCCCCTCCTATCGCCTCAAAGCGGGTGATGAAGTGGCTATTGGCCCCAGTGGTCTGAAGATGCTTATCATTAAGGAAAATTTAAAAGAGTTCTCAAAGTCGGGTGTTAACCCCTGGCTCTCCCTCGATGTCGATAATATGAAAGGGAAGTTTTTAGCTGCTCCTAGAAGATCGGATGTGACTGAAGTCGCCGATATCAAAGAGCAACTAATAGTTGAGCTCTATTCTCGTTAAGGAGTAAACATGGCACGTAAAAATCTGTTGAAAGGATTTAAAAGACCGAAAGGGGTTACCTTTGAACACACCCTAGTTGAACCCAGTTCCGGTAGGTTTGTAGCTTATCCGTTTGAACGTGGTTTTGGGACAACTATCGGAAATACTTTGCGCAGAATTCTCCTCTCATCCATCCAAGGCTACGCTGTAACTGCTATCAGGATAACAACGATTAATGAAGAGGGGATTCCCCATCTACTTTCGAGTGAATATGAATCACTTCCGGGAGTTGTAGAGGATGTCCCTGACATTGTTGCTAATATTAAGAAGCTAAAGATTAAGATGCCCGAAGATGTCGAGTCGACCCTCATCTCTGTTGAGTGTAAGGGACCAGGCACCTTCATAGCCGCCGGTTTAGAGAAGAATAACGTTGAGATTATCAACAAAGAGTTAGTCCTCTTCACCATGATGGAGGAGGCCAACATTGAGCTAGAGGTACAAATTGACCTAGCTCGTGGTTACGTCCCTGCCGAGGTGAACGAGAAGTATATCGAAGAGATTGGAACTATCCCTCTCGACGCCAGCTTCTCCCCCGTTAAGAGGGTTAAGTTTGAGATTGAACCAACGCGTGTTGGTCAACGTAGCGATTACGATAAACTTATTCTCGATGTCTACACTGATGGCACTATCTCTCCAGAGAACGCATTGGCTGAGGCGGCTAAAATTGCCAAAGACCACTTCTCAATTTTCATCAACTTCGACGAAAGTCTCATCGACAGTGGCGATGAAGTTGACGAAGAAGAGGAGCAGCTCAAGAAGGTTCTCAACACCTCAGTTGAAGAGCTCGAGCTTACTGTCCGTTCAAGTAACTGCCTCAAGAATGCCAATATTAAGACGATTGGTGATCTGATTCGCAAGAGCGAAGAGGAGATAGCCAAAACAAGAAACTTTGGAAAGAAGTCGCTCCAAGAGATTAAAGATAAGCTCAACGAGTGGAATCTGACTCTCGGGATGACCGATTACAATGTTTTGAAAAACTCGATAAGAATGTCAGGTAATAACAAGGAAGAAGAGAATGAGACATAGGCATGGTTTTAATGCATTGAGCCGACGTTCCGGCCAAAGGAAAGCGCTTAAACGCGGATTGGTAACTTCGCTTTTTAGATATGAGAGGATTGAAACAACTAAGGCTAAAGCTAAAGAAGTTCAACGCATGGCTGAAAAGATGATTACTCGAGCAAAAGTTGATTCGGTCCACAACCGGAGGATGATTGCTCGTGACATCAACGACAAAGCTGTCCTAGCCAAGTTGTTCACCGACATAGCCCCCCTCTACGCCGATCGTAATGGCGGTTATACCCGCATCATTAAGACGGGGCGTCGCCAAGGGGATGCTGCTGAGATGGCAATCCTTGAGCTGGTTGTAAAGACCGAAAAGCCCAAGAAAAAAGCTTCAGCAAAGAAAGAGATTAAAAAGGTTGAGACTAAGAAAGTAGAGAAAGAGGAGAAGAGTGAGGAATAACTCACCCCTCAATAGACCCTATTAGAGAGGCC
>JGI24503J29689_10022791_pt1 | contig 26984 bp, 18 predicted proteins | sample BioPla3RNA2_FD_29689 | JGI IMG/M metagenome (IMG submission 29689)
AAAAAAGGGGGATATAATCTTGAAAAAAAAGTCGATTTTACTAGTTTTATTATTTTTAACAATAAATTTTATTTATGCTGACGATGTGAAAGATATGCAATATATATACAAATTGTACAAAGACCGTCTACATAGAGAAGCAGTTTTAGAATTGGAAACATTTGTAAAAAAATATCCAAATTCTAAATTAAATGAAACTGCATTAAATTTACTGGCAACAAACTATTATATTACAGAAAATTACCATATGTCAGAGGTAACTTTTAATAAACTAACAAACTCTTCATTTAAAAATGAAGCTAATTACTATTTATCTCTTATACAGATAAAAAAAGATGATTTAATAAAAGCAGAAAAATATGAAAAAAGTATATCGGATAATCTGCCGTTAAAAGATAAACTTATTTTTATCATAGGAAATGAATATTATAAAAATAAAAATTATTATGATGCAGAGAGATTTTACTCTAGGTTATTTAAAAAAGATAACGAATATTATACTAGTGTAAATTTAAAATTGGGAATTATTGCATACTATAATAAAGAATATATGAAATCAGCTGCATATTTAGAAGAATACCTATTTAAAAATGAAAAAAGTGATAATGATGCTGATAATTATGCAACAGTACACTATATTTTAGCAGATAACTATACAGAATTAAAAGATAGAAAAAATGCACTTAAATATTACCAAATTATTGAAAATGAATATTTTGAAAGTCAATATTACAATATAACTTTATTTAATATATTTAAAGATTATTTGGAAAAAAATAATGAAAATGCTGTAGATAGTTATTTAGAAAAATTAAGTAAAACAGAATATTATAATAAAGGGTTAATCATTACAGCAGACTATAAATACGATAAAGAGAAATATAGTGAAGCTGAAAAACTCTATAAAAAAGCGTTGAATATTGAAGAGGATGAATATGTAAATTACAAATTACTGATTTCACTTATAAAACAAAATAAAATAAAAGAAGGGCTTACAATCTCGCCAAAACTTAAAAATTCAAAATATAATGATGAATATTATTATTATCATACTTTCCTATTGTATAAGAATAAAGACTATAAAAAAATTCTTACAGAGTTTAAAGATGTAGATAAACTAAGCTTAAAAGAAGATTATAAAAAAGATATATATACAATTCTAGGAGATTCATCATTTATAGAAAAAGAGTATAATATATCAGAAAAATATTATAATAAACTTTATGAACAAGATAAAAATATTAAAGATATATATAGATTAATTGTAATATCGTATAATAAAAAAGAACATAAACTTATAGAAAAATATTATATTGAGTATAAAAAAAGTTTTGCTTTAGATGAAGAATATAAAAGAAATATATATAATATGGTTGGTAATGCATATTTTGATGGAAATCAGTTTGTAAAAGCAGAAGCAATTTATAAGGAATATTTAACATATAAAGATGACGGGATAATATTAAATAACTTAATCGCTCTTCTTCTTAAAACAGAAAAATATAGTGATGCATCGAAATATTTACAAAAAGCTGAAAAAACTCCTGAAAATATTTTCTTAAAAGCAGAAGTTTTTGTTAAGTTAAAAGACTATGAAAGTGCAATAAAAGAATATAATAATATAATAGATATGGAAAATAAAGAGTATATGGAAAAAGCTTATTATGGATTAGTGGATGTAAGTTATATCACAGCTAACTATAGAAATACTGTGAAATACGGTGAAATATATGTAAAAAACGAATATGAAACATATAAATATGATGTAATTGAGAAAAAAGCAATGGGATATTTTAAAATAGGTGAATATGAAAAAGCAATTTGGGATTACGAAAAATTATCACTATATCAACCTAAAAAAGATTTTGCTTATTTTATGATTGCGGAAGTTTTTTATAACCAATCTAAATTTGAAAAATCAAAAGAATTTTACGAAAAAGTTGTAATTGATTTTCCGAACTCTACTTATAGAAAAAGAAGTTTTTACTGGCTTATAAATATTAATTATAATTTAAAAAAATATGATGCTGCACTTAATTACATTAATCTTTTCTTTAAGACGTATAAGGATAATGAATATCATCGTGATATGATATATTTCTTAGCTAATATACATTACATAAAAAATAATCTTAGTGATGCGGTGAAAGAATATGAAAAATTACTTGAACTTACTAATGAAAATAGTGCTAAACAGAAAATTATAGAGACAATTATGCAAATATACGCATCACAATATAAGTATAAAGAAGCGATGGAATGGGTAGAAAAAATGGATGATAGTAGTCTAAAAGTTTTGTGGCTTGGAATTTCAAATCTTAATCTTGGAAACGAAGAGGAAGCAGTAAATAATTTTAAAATGATTGAAAATGATAAAGATGTTGGAGATAAAGCCACATATTATTTAGGAGATTATTATTATAATCAAAAAGACTATGAAAAATCACAAGAGATATTTGAGAAACTAATGGAAAACTACAAATCCAGTGAGTATGTAGATAATGCTTTATTAAAAATTGGTATGATATACGATCTAAAAGGTGATTATACTCAAGCAATATTAAGATACAGAAGAATAAGATATTTCTACGAAGAAAGTGATGTATATGATATTGCACTGATAAAAATGTCAGAGGCACACGAGAAAGAAAAAGACGAAGAAAAAGCTGTTGAAAACTACATTTTCTTTTACGAAAATGCAAAAGATAGTATTTATAGAGAAGTTGTTCTTGAAAGATTAACTGTTTACTATATTAATAAAGATAAAATCGAAGATGGTAGAAAATATTATAATGAATTAAAAACTTTAAACGGAAATTTAGCAAAAGAATATGAAAAATATTTTAAATAAATACGGAGGTGTCCATTCAGTGAAAAAATTATTGGTTTTTTTAATTATTGTAAGCAGTATAGCAATATGTGGGGAAGAATACAATATTAGAGAGAAAGAGATTGTTGGAGAAGATAAATGGGAAAGAGATATTAATATTAGAGACAAAAAAGAGATTACAATTGGAGATATTGGTAATAAAGAAGATGTATCTATTAATTTAGATAAAATTGATTTTTATGATGAAATTGAAGATGATTTTATAATAGATGATATTAAAGTAGAAAATATTGTTAGAACAGATGATATGACGTATAACATCACTATATACTCTACAAAAAATGTTGTTGCAGATAGTAAAGAAATAAGTAGTGTGCCAAATGATAATTACGTAATATTTAGCTCTGGTGGGTATAAAAATATCGATGCATTTAAATATATTGTAGATTATTCTAAAACTGAAAATGATATATCGTATTACTTACATTTAGGAAGAGATATTAATGGGAAGTATAGAGATAATAGTAATGTGAAGATAGATAACTATTTTGGAAAATTATGGTACAAAAATTTTGATATTAGTGCATCACATACAATTACAGATAAGGAGATCGCGGGACAAAAAAATATGAATACATTTAGTGATAGAGAATCTAGAGAAACAGAGCTAAATACAATGTATAAACTTTATACAGAGGGGGATAGTAGTTTCTTAATAGGTGGAGAATTTTACCATAAAGGGATGGATTCAGATATATATCGTGAATATAACTCAGATGAATTTGGACTAACATTAAGATACGAAGACATATATAACATATCAAAAACAGATAATATTTTAGATTTTAATTTAAATTATAAAAATGAATCAAGAAAAAGTAAAAGATTTTTAGATAAAGATGGAAATTTATATGATGTTAAAAATGAGTATTTAAGATTTATATTAAATAATAATATTAAATTAAAAGAGAATAAAGATTTACAATTCTATGTAAGCGGTGGGATTGAATCTGCTAAAAAAGAAACTATGGATGATGAAGTAAATTATTTTGCTAAATTAAAAGGTACAAAAAGATTAACTGATAACTTTGAAGCATCTATTATAGTTGAAAAAAATACAATGAATAAAGATTATAAAACTATATTAAATAGTTTTATATATGATGATGATATTATTGCAACAGGTGATTTAAATAATGAAGATCAATTTGACTTAGGAATAGAAGGAGTTTACATGCAAGAAAACTACATGCTATCAATTGGTGCAACACATAAGTATGTAAAAAACAAACTTGTTTTCTCTGAGCTTCGTAATCCTTTAGATGAAACACAGTTATTTATAAATGGAGATTCGATAATTGGTATAACTAATCACTTTGAAACTCTTAACTGGATGGAATTAACTGCTAAAGCGTATGCAGAATATGGAGATTTTAAGACAAATATGAAATATATCTTTAGTACTTTAAAAGATGTAGGTTTTAGCCCTAAAAATACTATAGATGTTGATTTTATATACTCAAAAAACAGATTTGAAACAAAATTAAATGATAGATTTTATTCAAATATGTTTAACTCAGAGTATAAAATAAGTAAGTCTGTAGTAAATACAAATAGAAAAGAGATTGAAAATTATAATATTTTAAGTTGGTACAATACATATAGACTTAGCGAAACTGTAACAGTAGGATTTAATATAGAAAATATTTTAGGAGAAAATAAAGATTATAAAACAAACTATCCATTATCAGACAGAAAATATGTTGTGGAACTTAAAATTAAATATTAATAATATTAGGAGGAAAATAGATGAAAGAAATTATTTCGCAAGGTGGACCATTAATGTATTTTATAATTGCATTATCTGTAATAGGATTAGCAGTTGTGTTAGAAAGATTATATTATTTTTTTACAGTTGAAAGAGGAGATAATGAAAAATTAAAATATGAATTGTTAGAACTAATTCGTCATGGAGATATAAATAGTGCTAAAAAAATCTGTGTGAGTTATGATAATTCAGTAGCAAAAGTATTAGAGGGAATTTTAGATTCATACGATCCCGTAAATGGTGATAGAAACAAATTGGAAGAAAAAGTAAGAGAAGTTGCTTTGTCACAAATACCGGCTTTAGAGAGATTTATGTGGTTACTAGGAATCACAGCACAAGTTAGTCCGCTACTTGGATTATTAGGAACAGTAACTGGAATGATTAAAGCATTTAACGCAATTGCGTCAAAAGGTGTTGGAGATCCACAAGTATTAGCAGGGGGAATATCAGAAGCACTAATAACTACTGTTGCAGGATTAGTTGTTGCAATACCGGCTTTTATAATGTATAATTTCTTTAACAATAAAATAGATAAAACAGTAAATGAGATGGAAAGAGCAGCATCAGAATTTTTAAACGAATTGGATAAGTAGGTGAATTAATTGAAAATAAGAAAAATTGAAAGAAGAACTAGCGGACCTTTAATATTGGAATTAACGCCGCTAATAGACGTTGTATTTCTACTATTAATATTTTTCATGGTAAGTACAACTTTTGTAGATATTGCCACAGGAATTAACATTAATTTACCAGAAGTAACAACAAGTGAAAATATAAAAGTGAGAGATATAACGGTTTCTATAGATGAAAAATCAAATATTTTTATTAATAAAACAAAAGTAACAATTGGAAATTTTGAAAATGAGATGTATAAGGCAATTGAAAAAAATAACACAAAAAACATTGTAATTAAGGCAGATAAAAATTTGGATTACGGATTAGTTGTTGAAGTTATGACTAAATCAAAAAATGTAGGAGCTAGAGAGCTAAATTTAGCAGTAGAATCAAACGAAAAGTAGGTGTGTTTTGTGGAAAAAGAAAATAAAATGATGACTCTTTTTTTAATTATATCAATGGTATTACATATAATTTTATATGTCTTTTTACCAAATATGTATAAAAAAATCGAGATAAAAAAAGAGGAAGAGGCCATAACTGTAAAATTAATAGAGTATCAAAAACCTCAATCGCAAAATAAACAGATAAAAGATGTAAAAAAATCACAAGAGGAGAAAAAAGTTGTAAGCAATAAACAGGGAGAAAGTCCTGTAAAGCAAGAGAAACCTAAACTTGTTCCAAAAGGACAAACAATAATAACAAACGATCAGTTACCCAAAATTGAAGTTCCAAAAATTGATATACAAGTAAGATCGGAAGAGAGAATTATTATAGATAGACCATCAAATAAAAATTTAACTGTAATTAAAAAAGATATAGATAATGAATTTAAGGGTGAAAACATAGAACTGATTGAAACTGATGAAAAACTTGATTTTGTAGAGAAAGAGCTCTTTGCACCAGAATTAAAAAATGAAATAAAAGATGAAAAAATAGAAATAAAAATAAATACAGATACAGATGGTAGTGGAAAAAGTATTGGAGATATAAATGTACCTAGTGAAGTAGAACTGCAGCTTGTAGCAGGTAAAGGTGAAGTAAGATGGAATGAAAAAAATATACTACCTAAATATCCATCAGAGGCAGAAAAAAGAGGTTGGCAAGGGAATGTTGTTTTACTTATGCAAGTAAAAGAAGACGGGACAGTTTTAAATTCGAGAATTGAGAAAAGAAGTGGATATGATATTTTAGATATAGAAGCGGAAAGAGCATCTAAGTTTTGGAAAATCCATGTTGTAAACAATAGCGGTGTGAAAATATCTGGGGAAGTTAGATTAACTTTAAAATTCGAATTAAAAAGGTAGGGTGTATTATTTTATGAAAATATTAGGTGCATATTTAGATACTGGGACAAAAATTGAATTAAAAAAAGAGAATAAAGATAAAATACTTTTAGATTTAAAATTTGTAGATACAAAAAAATCTCTTGTAGAAGAGGGAAAAACAGGGAAATATAATGTAATACTAATAGATGAAAGTATTGCCCCTTTTAATGAATTAGAGAAAATAATGTTAGAATTAAATGATATTAAGAAAAAAACTATTATAATTGTAATTGGGGAAAATGTAACTTTAAAATTTGTTGCTGGAATAATAAAATTAGGTGCTTATGACTATGTACTTAAACCTGTAGAAAATGATAATATTGTTAAGTTAATTGATAAAGCAATAAAGTCACAAAAAATGAAAGCAGAAAAATTTGATTCTAAAGATAGTCAGTTTGAAAAAGAGGAAGAGATTATAGGAGCAACGTCTCAAATGCTTGAAATTTACAAACTAATAGGTAGAGTTGCAGCTAGCGATGTATCGGTATTAGTAAAAGGTGAAAGCGGAACAGGTAAAGAACTTATTGCAAAATCAATACATAAAATCAGTAATAGAGGGGAAAAATCATTTACTGTATTTAATTGTTCAGGAATTACATTTGAAAATATGGAAAGAGAGCTTTTTGGATATGAAAAAGCTCCTTTTTCTGATGGAAATATACCAAAAATAGGTAAATTGGAAGAAGCTATTGGTGGTACTATATTATTCGAGGAGATAGATGAATTGGAATTGTCTCTTCAAGCTAAGCTACTTAAAACATTACAAGAGGGTTATTTTTATAGAATTGGTGGCGAAAAACCGATTCAGTTAAATTTTAATGTTATCGCAACGGCAAGTCATGATTTAGAGGAGATGATAGCTGAAGGAAAATTTCGTGATGAACTGTATCATAAATTAAAAGTTGTGGAGATTGAAGTTCCACCTTTAAGAGATCGTAAAGAGGATATTGTACTTTTAATTGATTATTTTATAAAACAATATAGTGAAGAGATTGGGAAAAACATAAAAGGATTTTCAAAGCCAGCATTAAATAAAATGGTAAAATATGATTGGCCAGGAAATGTGAGAGAGCTTAGAAATGCAGTAAAAAGTGCAGTAGTTGTTTGTAGAGGTAATAGTATTGTAGTAGAAGATTTACCAGCAAATATAGTAGGACAAAAGATATCTAAACGGCAAGGTAATCTACAGGATTGGGTACTAGCTGATTGGATAGAAGGTGAAATAGATATATTAAATACGAATAATAAACAAAATTATTTCGGAAATATAATATATAGAGTGGAGAGAGAATTAATAAGACAAGTATTAGAATCAACAAATGGTAAAAAAGTAGAAACTGCTGAAATATTAGGAATTACTAGAAATACCCTTAGAGCAAAAATAGGTATATACGGATTGGAATAAAATAAGAATATAAAGGTGAGTAAACATATGTATCTTAGTTTGTATAGAAAATATAGACCAAAATCTTTTGAGGAAATGTGTGGAGAAGATCATATATTAAGAGCTATAAAAAATGCTCTAAAAAATAATAAAGTTTCACACGCATATTTGTTTAATGGACCACGTGGTGTAGGAAAAACAACTACAGCTCGTTTAATTGCAAAAGGTTTAAATTGTAAAACAGGCATTACAGATAACCCTTGTAATAAATGCGAGAATTGTCTTGCTATAGATAAGGGAAATTTCATTGATATGATAGAGATAGACGCAGCTTCTAATCGTGGTATTGATGAGATTAGAGATTTAAAAGATAAAATAAACTATAAACCAGTAGTAGGAATAAAAAAAATATTTATAATTGACGAAGTGCATATGCTTACAAAAGAAGCATTTAATGCACTGCTTAAAACACTTGAAGAACCACCGGCACATATTGTATTTGTACTGGCCACTACAGAGATAGATAAAATTTTAGATACAATTATATCAAGATGCCAACGATATGATTTTTTACCTGTAGCTTATGATGCGATTAAATCAAGATTGTTAAAAATATCTGAATTAGAAAATATAAAAATTGATGAAGATAGCTTAAAATTAATATATGAAAAATCAGGTGGAAGTGTAAGAGATTCAATATCAATATTCGAAAAAATAGCTTCCGCATACTTTGGAGAAGAGATTAACTATGATAAAACATTAGATCTTCTTGGAACAGTAAAAATAGAGAAAATAAAAGAATTTATAAAGATATTAAAAGAAGATAAACTTGAAAATTCTATAAAATTTCTTGACTTATTATGGCAAGAAGGAATTAGTTTAGAGGATTTTTTTAGAGACTTTTCTAATTATATAGTGAATCAAAGTTTAATTTTAAATGACTTTTTTGAGATGAAAGATAGTATAAAAATAGTAGATATTATTTACGAAACAATATTTAAATTTAAAACAGAAGATGACAAACGATTACTTTCGTATGTTATTATTTCTAAAATTAATGAAATTTTAAATAAAACTAAAGGAAAAAATGTAATTATTAAAGAAGTTTATGTAGAAAAAAAGGGATATAATAATATTGAAAATGGAAATGAACCAATAAATAATTTGGAATTAAAAAACAGTATAGACTTTGATCAAATAAAAAAAGACTGGAAAAAAATAATAGAAGAATCAGGAAAGAGTAAAATATCTTTACTTGCTTTTTTAGTACAAGCTTTTCCTTTGAAACTTGAAAATAATATTTTATATATAGCTTTTCCAGATGAAAATAAATATCATAAAAATTTAATGGAAAAAAAGGAAAATGGAAATATTTTAGTAAATATAGTTAATGATATGTATAATTCTAGTATAGATATTAAATATGAGATATACAATGAGAAAAAAAATTCTAATTCTGTAGATAGTAATGTTGCAAAAGTTATAAACTTTTTTGGAGGGGAAATAATAGAAATAAGATGATAAGGAAGTGATAAAATGGGAAAACATTACGAATATCTTTATCTTGAAAATCTAAATAATAGCGAGAACTTAAAATCTAAAATAGAAGCAGTACAATTTTTAGGAAAAATAAAAAGTAAATTAGCTATACCAGAACTTGAAAAAATAGTTAAAAATAAAAAAAATGAACCATCACTTAGAATTAACGGAATATTAGCTCTTACATTAATTGGAAGTAGAAAATATTTAAGTAATTTTATACCATTAATTAGCGAAGAAGATGATGATGTTATAGAGATTATAATTAAAAGTATTGGTAAATTAGGGGCCTACGATTACATAAGTGAATTTGATCAATTTATAAATCATCCTTCAAAAGCAATAAAAAAAGAGATTATTAATACTTTATTAATAATAGATAATGTTGCTAGTTTAAAAATGCTTCTTAAATTTTATTCTGATAAAGATTCTGAGATAAAAGAATTGGTTAGGTATGCTATAAAAAGAATGCAATCACTACCTGTGTACATAGAAAATATTAATGAAACAGAGACACTTAATATCTTATCATTTTTAACTAAAGAAAAGTCAGAAAAACTAATAAAAAATTTAATAAATAAAACGGAAGATGAAAAAATACTTAATATTATAATTAAAGCAATATCTGATCTAGAATTGGAAAACGAGGAGTGCTTATTACAAGATCTGTATCATAAAACTGAAAAAAAATCTATAAAACTTAAAATACTTGAAGCTTTTGAAAAAATGGATTTTCCAAACAAAAAGAATTTTTTGTTAAATACATTAAATGATGATATTGATAGGGAGATAAAAGTTAAAGTTTTATTTTCTTTCGGGAGTTTAGCAGTTGAAGAAGATGTTGTGGATAGAATTAAAGAGATAATCTCTAATAAAGAAGAATGGTGGTTATTAAGAAAAGTAGCTATTATGTTAATAGGTGAGAATAAAATAAAATCTGAATCAGATTTTTTAATAGATATATTGGTAAATGAAGGAGATGCACGTGTATCAAGAACATTAATTAATGAACTTGGCGAATTGGAAAATAAAAAAGCTTTACCTTTTTTAAAAGAAATGTTAAAAAAAGATGAAATAGAAACAAAAAAAGTTACAATCTTATCTTTATCAAAATTAGGTGATAAAGACGTTCTTGAAATACTTGTAAATGATGATGATGCAAGAAATAAACTTATGCCAGAATCATTAAAAGCAATAATTAATTTTAACGATAAAAGAATTATATCTATTCTCATAGATATAATAGATAACGTAATGAGTAATGAAACCATGATTGAGCTTGCATTGGAAGGTTTAAAGAATTTTAAAGCAGATAAAATAAAAAAATCTATAATTAAATATGTAAACAATAAAAATAATAAACGGGAATATAGAGGAAAAGCGATAATGATATTGGCTACTTATAGCGATCAAGATGTAAAACAATGTTTAGAAAATTTATTAAAAGACGAAACAGAATGGTGGATGATTAAAAAAATGGCTTTACTTATTATTGATGAACTACTAGATGCCGATAATATATCTATAATAGTAAGTATAGCAACAAATATAGACGAAAGAATATCTAAAACAGCAAAAAAAATAGCAAAAAGTTTTTATGAGGATTACTTTTTGGATAATTTACACAATAAGTGCCATGAGCTTGCTGAAATTGCGAAATTATATGTAGTTTTTTTATAAAACTAAAAAAGTAGAGAAGTAAATAATAGTAGTTAGATGCAGAATAGAGAAAGGGAGGGAGTCGTATAAATTTTTTTATATGACGTGTGAAAAATGATATTAATAATAATAAGCATAACATTAATTTTATCTTTACTTTTAATAATGGTACACTTATTAACTAAGTATAATATATTAAATTCTAAATTTACAGAAGTGCAGCAAGAACTTGAAATAGAAAAAGAAAATATTGAAAATATATCCACAGAAAAAGAGGAAATTGAAAGAATTGTTGATGAAAAAAACTTTAAATTTTTAGCAATAAATCAAATGGCAAAAACACTTGCTAAAGAGAAAAATTTAAATATATTAAAAAGACTTATAATGGATATGATGCTTGAGGTAAACTCTATAAAACGAGGTTTTTCATTAGAAAGATACGGGGATACTTTAAAAATATTTGAACTACAAAATATGAGTGAAATACCAAATATAACTATTCATGTTGATGATGATAAAGAGATGTGGGAGTATTTTAAAACTCATAAAGTTTCAAAAATTAAACAATTACAAAACTTTACTAAATTAAGTGACATAGTAAAAGAATTTGATGATGGATATGTAATGAGTTTTTTAATAACTGATGAAATTGGACTTGAAGATATATATTATTTAATATTTATGGGCGAGAAAACTTATGGTAATTATGGTGACGGGGAAATGGAATTCTTCGAAACACTTGGTGGGCAAATTGAAATAATACTTGAAAATGCAATAAAAAATAATTTTATTGAGGAGCAAAATAAAGAACTAACTGAAAAAGTATATGACCTTTTAACTTTGAATAACGCTGCAAAAATGGTTACATCTACACTAGATATTGAGGAAATATATAAAAGCTCTATAGATATGTATACAGAGGTAGCTCAGGCAATGAAAGGTTGTATAATGACATATGATCGTGATTCAGAAGCTTTATATATAAAAGCAGCTAGAGGTGAATATAAACAAGACGATATTAATAAATCTTTAAAAATAAAAGAAGAGTTTTTAGAAGTATTAAAAAAAGACAGTAACGTTAAAATTATAAGTAATCTTCGTGAAAGTGAAATGTTAACTTATATATTTGAATTTTTAAAAGAAAATCAAGCATTGGTAAAAGAATTAAAATCAGAATTATTTATACCTCTAGTAGCAAATGAAGAAGTTTTAGGAATTATATTATTAGGAATGAGATACTCCGATGAAGGTTATAGAGAGGATAATGTTGAAGTATATAATACATTAGCTAATCAAATTGCAATATCACTATATAATGCAAAATTATACAACTTAGCAATTACAGATGGTATGACGAAATTATTTTTACATAGATACTTTCAAACAAGATTAGAAGAGGAATTAGAAAGAACAAAACGTTATAAACGTAAATTATCTTTAATAATGCTAGATATTGACCATTTTAAAAAATTTAATGATACATACGGACATCAAACTGGAGATGAAGTGCTTAAAAAAGTTGCAAAAGCTATAAAAGAATATATTAGGAAAAGTGATGTAGCAGCTAGATATGGTGGTGAGGAGTTTTCAGTAATTTTACCTGAAACAGATGAAAAAGGATCAATTAAAGTAGGAGAGAATCTTAGAAAAGCGATAGAATCTTTAGAATTACAATATCATAGTAAAATTTTAAAAGTTACAATAAGTTTAGGATGCTATACATATAATCCAGATGAAGCAGATTCTGAGGAAATTACAAAAGATAATATTATTGATAGAGCTGACCAAGCATTATATAAATCAAAAGAGAGAGGACGTAATAAAGTTACTCATTATAATAATATGAAATTGGGAGAATAATATGAAAGAAGTTGTAGAAAATTTTGAGGAGAATGCATTAGATTCTATATTGCAAATATTAAAAATATTTAATACAAATAAAGAATCTATTATAAAGGCAAAATATATTCAGGAGTTATTTGAAAATAATAATATTATTAATTCTATAATCGATAAAGAGGGTAATGTAATTGGAAAAATAGGAAATAATAATAAATCAAATAAGGAGATAATTATAAGTGCAGGACTAGATTTCCCGCATAAAGAAAATAATAAAACTGAATTAACTTTAAAAAATGCAATTGCACCAAATATTAGCAATGCTGTAGCTTTATATGGGCTTATTTTCATTGGAAAACTTCTAAATAACTCAGATCTAAATTGCAGTGTAATATTAGCAGCAACATCCGGTTCACAATATAAAAAAAATGGTATAAAATACTTACTTCAAAATAAAAATAAAGCAAATATAAAAGGATATATAAATATAAAAGGTGAAGGTCTAGGGGAGATAAATACACATGTTTTAAGTAGTGCAAGAATAAAAATTATATTTAAATCAAAAGACCAATATGATAAAAAAAATGATAAAAAAATAGCATTATCAATAAATGATTTTTATTATAAGATAAATGGTGAGTATGTTGAAGAAAATGCTGATTTTGAAGTAGAAAATATTTATTATAATAAAGAAGAATGTAGTAATGAAGGTTACATTTTACTTAAAATAACAAGTAAAAATTATAATAAATTATTAATTTTTTTAAATATAATAAAAGATTTAGCAATTGGAATAGCAGTTAAACATGATTTAAATCATTCATTATTAAGTTTTGGAGAGACAAAAGGGAGTTTTCCGGTAAAATCAGAACTTGAAGAGATTTTTAAAGAAGAGAGTAAAAATCTTAATTTAAATACACTTAGTAAGTACGTAAATTCAGAGATATCAGAGGCGTTATTATTAGGTATTGATTCGATTAATGTAGGGATATCAGAAATAAAAAACAAAAACAGTATAAATGAATCAGTGAATATAATGACAATATATGAAGGGATATATTTAGTATACAATAGCATAATAAAATTGGATAAAAGTTAGGGGATGGAAGCATGGAGGAGGATATCATCTTAAAGATAAAAGATGAAAGTGATTATAATATAATCATAGAATCTTTAACACAAATAATAAAAGATATAACAAGCAATTCTCATAAACTAGATAATACTATTATTGAGGAGATAACCTTAATTTTTTTAAATTCTGATAATGATCTTGTTAGAATGAAAGCAACGGAGTTAGCGGAATATACAAAGAGTGAGTTAATTTTAGAAAAAATTACATATTTACTTATAAATGATTCAAATTACTATGTACGGGGATTTTCAGCAAAAGTATTAGGAAGTATTGGTAATTTAAAATCGAAAGATGTATTAGAACAAGCACTAAATGATAGTGAAGGATTTGTAATAGCATTTGTAACTCAAGCATTAAAAACTATAAATATTAAATTATCATTTAGTAGCAAATTGGATATGCTAAAAGCAAAATTACAAACAATAAAACAAAGCTAAAGGAGATGAAATACATTGAAAGTAATACTAAAAGAAGATATAAAAGGTGTAGGAAAAAAAGGTGAAATAATTAATGTAAAAGAGGGATACGCAAATAACTTTCTGTTTAAAAATAATTTAGCTGTAGAAGCAACAGACGCAGAGATTGAGAAAATGAAAAAAAGTGATGCAAGAGAGAAAAAAAAAGAGGAAAAAAAGATTGAAGAAGCAAATAAAACTGTAAAAATTCTTGAATCGAAAGAGATTATAACAACAGTTAAAGTAGGAAAAAATGGTAAAATATTTGGGTCAGTTACTTCTAGGGAAATTGCAGATATAATATCAAAAGAACATAATATAGATATTGATAGAAAAAAAATTGTATTACCTGAAGATAATATTAAGTCTTTAGGTGAATATAAGGTGATAGTAAAAATATATGCAGAAGTAAGAGCAGAAGTAAAAATAAAAATAGTTAGCGACTAAAAGTACTTTATTTAAAAGGATGACCAAAATGGCAGACAAGCAATTTTAAGTCATCCTTAAATATATATAAGGAGAAAATTTTATGGATAGTAAAATTAAAACAATACCAAATAATATAGAAGCAGAAATATCTATTTTAGGTGGAATATTATTAAATCCAGATTCAATATCAAGAATTTTAGATATTGTTAAAATTGATGATTTTTATAAAAATTCGCATAAAGTTATATATGAAATTATGCTTGATTTATATAATAAAGGACATGTTATAGATACTGTTTTGTTAATTAACGAACTTAATAAAAAAGGGAAAATGGATGAAGTAGGCGGAGAAGAAGAAATATTTAATTTTTTTAATATAGTACCAACTTCTGCAAACATAGTTAATTATGCTACAATTGTAAAAGATAAAGCTATGTTAAGAAGACTTATCAATGTAGGCACAGAAATTGTGGAAATGGCATACGAAGGCTACGACGAAGTAGATATAATGCTAGATAAAGTTGAACATAAAATTTTTAAAATATCGCAAACAAAGGAAAAAAAAGAGATTACCTCTATGAAAAATCTTGTGGATATTGAGTTTGATAGGTTAGAAAAAGCATATGCAAATAAAGGAGAAGTTATTGGAATCTCGTCAGGATATAAAGATTTTGATCAAATGACCTCTGGATTTCATAGTTCTGATTTAGTAATAATTGCTGCAAGACCAAGTATGGGAAAAACATCATTTGCATTAAATATAGCTGCTACAGCAGCATTAAAGCAACAAAAAAGTGTATTGATATTTAGTTTAGAGATGTCCGATACTCAAATTTTTCAGAGATTTATCTCAATAGAGGCAAGTATTCCACTACAAAAAATAAGAACAGGATTTTTAAATCCTGATGAGTGGGGGAAAATAGGTAGAGCTACCAGTGTACTTGCAGAAGCACCTATTTTTATAGCAGATATGCCAAACGTTAGTATATTAGAAATACGAGCAATTGCAAGAAGACTTAAAGCTGAAAATAAACTTGATATGATTTTAATTGATTATTTACAGTTAATACAAGGAAGTAATTCAGGAGAATCTAGAAATCAACAAATATCTGATATTTCAAGATCATTAAAAGGATTAGCAAGGGAATTAAATGTACCTGTAATAGCTTTATCACAGCTATCTCGTGGTCCAGAACAACGAGCCGATAGAAGACCTATGTTATCAGACTTAAGGGATTCCGGTGCTATAGAACAAGATGCTGACGTGGTACTATTTCTATATAGAGATGATTATTATAATGAAGACAGCGAACAAAAAGATATAAGCGAATTGATAATTGGAAAACAAAGAAATGGACCAGTAGGAACAGTTTATTTAAGATTCTTTAAAGAACAAACAAAATTTGCAGATCTAACTACGAGAGTAGAATAAATAATTATTAATATAGTAATAACTACATAGATTTGGGGGTAATAAAAATGAGATTTTTTAGTTTTTTAAATAAGAAAAAATATGGCGGACTAATTAATGATTTAAAAATAGATGAATTTTGGGAATACCTTACGGATGAAGAGAGAGAACAACTTAGAGAGTATAGTGAACCGATTTTATCAACATATAAAACAAAAGTAGCTCATAAAGATGATGAATCAAGTTTTGTAGTTAGATCTGTTACGAAAATTGATGATCCGGATACTAAAACTACATTTCATGTAAGATCTGCAACAGACTTTCTTACAGATCTAGCTGGAGTTGCTATAGATGAGAAACAGTATATTTTAGCTGAGAAACTATTAACCGAAGCACTTGTAAAAAATACAAATATTTTTGATTTACATTATACATATGATAAATTTATAGAGTTATATTATACTTTAAGTGATAATGATATAAACTTTAGAGAAAAATGTATCAATGCATGTATAAAAGATATAGAGATTTTTAATGAAATAAGAAAAAATACATTTAATGAATATAGAACAATTTTAAAAAGAAGTTTTAAAGCAGGACTAATTGAAAAAAACAAATATGAAGAAACTATAAAAAATATTGGTCCTAAAACAGAACTTCCTATTATAGATGCGTTTGAAATTTTAATAATTCTTAGTAGAAAAACTAATAATTATGACTATGCTATAAAAGTTTGTCAGCAAGCACTTAATTATCAAATATATAAAGATGTACGAGAAAAATATGAAAAATTATTAAAAATAATAATTGAGGAGAAAGAGAAATACAGTATTGAAATAATGAAGAATAAAATAGAAGACAATAATGAACAAATTTATTTAAAAGAAAGAAGTATTAATAAACAAGAGTCAGTATTAGATGAAACAAATAAAATTATTGAATCTACTGATATAAATAATAAATCAGAAGAAAAGATATTAATTGATAAATTACCTCTAGATTCAAGAATTATGGGTGAATACGATTCAATAGTGAAAAATATAAAATTAAATAAGTATTTTGAAATTACAGAGATTGATAAATTAAGAAAAAATTTAACTAAAATTTTAAACTATTGGGAAAGAGAACATCATGAGGATTTTGAAATTAAAAATATTATATTTGCAAGCACATTTTTAGATTATTACGAAAATAAAGATGAAAAAGCTATAAAAACACTTGATACATATATAAATATTTGTAAAAAGTATGAAAAAGAGAGAGAATATTATTATGAAAGTATTAAATTAAAATATAGAATTGAGGAAAAATTACTGAAAAGAGATATTATTTTTTCTGGTATAGATATGGATTCGTATAAGAATTATTTTAGAGATGCAAATATAGAATCAAAAGAAAAAAATTATGATAAAGCAATCGAACTTTCATATTTAGCAGAAAAAAGTGCATCAGAAAATAATATTGATCTAACTTTAAATGAGGAATTTAAATTACCTATGTATCTAACGAAAATCGAAAGATACGATGAAGCAGAAAAAATATACGAAAAAATATTGCTGTATAAAGCTGAAAACTTAAGTGAAAATTTAGAGGATATACATAAAATTTATCAAAAAATGAAAATCATGAATGGATATAAAAAAAATCCAAAACGATTATTAATTACTGGAATAAATAGTTATGTTTGGCAAGCTATTTATTACTATAAAAAAGATATTGAAAAACTCGATAATTTTTATAATGAGGAAAATCATAGAAAAACAATAATTTCATTATTACCAAAAGAAAACAAAAATCAAAATATTGATAATTTTGTTAACTATTTAAAATTAATATTTAACGACGAAGAACTAAATTATGGTTTGATTGAAAAAAATATTGAAAAATTATCAGATGAATTAATTGAAGAGATAAAAAATGTAATAATTGTTTAGTAATCTATTAAAGGGTGAGATTAATATGGAAATTAATACAAAAATAGAATATCCTAGTATAACATTAATGAAAATAAGTGATGATAAAAAAACTATTACAAAAATATTAAATAAATTAAATAATGAAAAAATTGATGAGGTTCATCTAAAAAAAGAATATTTTATTGGAAGTAATTTTCATATAAAAAATATGCGAAAAGCACTTTTTATTGAAAATAATAATACAGAACTTAAAATTACGTTTGAATATATTGATGGAATAACACTGCATGAATACATGAAAAAAACATTATATCGGTATATGAAAAGATTAATATTATCAAAAATTTACTATTAATAATAAATTCATTCCACGAAAATAATTTTATTCATCTTAATTTAAATCCAAAAAACATAATTATAGATCGATATAATGAAATTACAATTATTGATACTGGAAATAGTTGTCAAATTGATCATATTGACGAGGAAATTTTTAAATTTTCTCTCTATGAATCAATGTATGTGGCACCTGAAACAACAAGGACATTAAAAGAAAATATAGATATTTCATCAGATATATATTCAATTGGAATTATACTTTACGAGTTATTTTATGATAAACAACCATTTTATGGTACAACAATAGATGAAATAATTCATAAACATATTGCAAAAGAAATAGTTTTAGAAACGTCAAAAAATATTCCAGAAATAATTAATAAACTTATACAAAAAATGACTGAAAAAAATAGTAAAAATCGTTATAAAACAGCTGGAGGTGTATTTAATGACATAACAGATATAATTTCACTAGAATTTAAAGATGATATTATTTTAGGAAAAAAAGACTATACTATAAAAAAATTCAGTCCAAAACAGATCTATGGTAGAAAAAAAGAGTACATGGAGATTTATAAAAATTATTTAAATAGAATGGAAAGAGATGATACGATTACAGTTTTATCTGGAGAAACAGGTACTGGAAAAACTGTATTAGTTAAAAAATTAAAAAAAGCAATAAGAAAAAACAGTATTTTCATAGAGGTAAAATATCAAGAGTCATATGAAGGGAAACCTTATTACGGTATTATTAATGGTTTTAATGATTTTTATGAAAAATTATTAAACTTTCCAAAAAATGAACGAGAAAATCTAATTAATTTATTAAGAGAAATTTATAAAAAAACAAATGGAATGTTAATTAATTTTATTCCAGCAATAAAAGAACTTGTAAGCGACCTTGAAGTTCAATACAATGAAGAACTAAATTTAAATGAGGATTATTATAATTTAATTTTTGAATTTATACTAACAGAGTTATCAAAAACAAAATATGATATTATTTATTTTATAGATGATATACATTGGGCAGATAGAGAATCCTTAAATTTAATAGCAAAAGTATTAATTGAAAAAAATATAGAAAGAGTGTTTTTTATTTGTACACAAAGAACAGATACTAATTTTTTTTATAAAAAATTTATTGATGATATGGTTGAAAAGCATAGTGATAAAATAAATCAGATTGAATTGAAAAATCTTACATTTGAAACAATAAACTATATGTTGAAAGAGGAATATAAAGCAACTAACTATAACGATAACGATATGGATAAACTTATAAAATATGTTTACGAAAAAACACAGGGTAATCCATTATTTATTATCCGACTACTTCAGTTTATCCACAATGAGAAAATATTAACATATGATAATATAAATAACCAAATTAATATAAGTTTTGAAAAGTTAGAAAGATTGGATTTTACAGAGAACTTAATTAATCTTTTAACTAATGAAATTAAAAATTTTGATGATATTACAAAAAATGTAATAGAAATTGCATCATGTTTTGGAGAAAATTTCACGGAATTAGAGATAAGTAAAATATCAAAATTAAATTCAAAAAAAACTCATGCAATACTTACTGGATTAAAAAATAAAAAATATATATATTTGAAAAATAATTCGTATAATTTTACACATGATAAAATTAAAGAAGCAGTTCAAAAAATGTTATCAGAAGAAAATAGACGTAAAATTTATTTTGATATTGTTGAAAAAATATATAAAAAGGATTTAAAAAAATATATTGTCGAAGCAGCAATTTGTTATAATAAAATAATTGATTCGATTAAACACACTAATAAATTAAAGGAAATAGCAGTTATAAATTATAATGCTGCAAAAGAAACATCTAAACTATTTTTACATCATAAAGCATTTAAATTTATAATGGAGTCTAAAAAAATTGTAGAGAGTATTGATAAAAATATTAAAATAGAGAAATCATTTATAATTGATTTATATGTATTATTGATTAAATCGTCATATTATTCAGGGGAAATCGAACTAATCGAAACATTTACAGAGCAAGCAATGAAATATGCAGATACAATTTACAATAGACATAAAATCTATAAAATTATTACTGAAGCATATTTAACAAATTTACGTTCAGAAGATTCACTTGCTTATGGATTGAAATGTTTAGAAGAATATGGGGAAAAAACTATAGAATATAAAGATGAAAACAAAATTTTTGAATGCTACGAAGAAATAAGTAATGAAGTTAAACAAATTAATATAGAAAATATTACAAAATTACCATTGATTAAAAACGAAAATATTAAAAATATGCTTGAAATTATGTCAAATGTGGCTGCAACAGGTTATTCAAATAATCCTGTACTATTTGAAGCTCTTACAGTGAAACAAGTTTTACTTTCATTAAAATATGGTAATGCTCCAATTTCTCCTTTTGCATATGCAAATTATGGGATGTTACTTATTACAAAGCTTAAGGAATATGATAGTGGATTTAGATTTGGTGAAATAGCCTTAGAATTATCTAATAAAATTAATGATAATTTTTTAAAATTAAAAGTAAGTACAATTGTAAATATTCTTGTACTTCCATGGAAGCAAAACTTAAAAAAAACACTGGTCCCACTTAAAAAAAATGCTGATAGTTATATGTTAACAGGCGATTTCGAGTACTCAGGTCATTCTGCCTTTACATATTGTGCACACTTGTTTTATTGTGGGGAAAATTTATCAGATTTACTTACAAAAATAGAATATTATATAAATCAATTAGAAAAAACAGTGCAAAAAACAACAGAAACAATTTTAAGAGCAATGGGACAAATGGTGTACAACATTTCAACAGGTAATAGTAAAAGATTGGATGGTGAATTGTTTTCTGAAAGTATTCAAATTATACGAATAAAAAAATCTAATAATAAAAATACAATATTTTATTATAATTTTTTCAAATTTATGAATTTTTTCTATAGTGAAAATTATTCAGAAGCTATAAAAGCAGCTGAAATATGTGAAGAAAACATTAATGCAGTTACAGGTTCAATGCCAGTAACAATTTTCATGTTTAAAGTAACTCTTTTGTATTTTAAAGATTATAGTGAAAACAAAGAAAAAATAATAAATAATATACAACAGTATAAAATATGGTCAACTATTTGTCCTGAAAATTTTGAGTTTAAGTATAAAATCTTACTATTATTATATGATTATTTCGAATATGGATTTGAAAAGGTGTATTTAGAATATGAGAAATTAATAGAGAAGTATGAGGACACAGAATTTTTAAGTCAACTTGCTATCTTTTATGAAGTTGGGTATCTAATTTATAGAGATAAACTTAATCATTTAGGAAAATTATATCTAAAAAAATCAATTGATTTGTATGAGGCGTTAGGATATAAAACAAAATATCTCTGCTTAGTAAATAGATATGTAAATAACTATTCAGTATCTATACAAAATACTAATTCGATTGATGAAAAATATAAAAGTGATATATATGATTTGAATAATATATTAAAAGTTTTAAAAATAATGAACTCAGAGCGAGATATTAAAAAATTATTAGAAAAAATGTTAATTCTAATTCTAAAAAATTCTGGTTCGGAAAAATGTATTATTTTAACAAAAAGAGATGATATTCTTTATGTAGAGGCAATTGGTACTTTTAAAGATAGAAAATATGACATATTAATAAAAAAAGCATTAGATAAATATAATAGTAATGAGATACCAAAATCAATTTTTAATCAGGTGATTAATAAAAAAAATAACCTAGTGTTAAATAATATAAAAAAAGAATTTCAAGATGACGAGTATATTAAAAAAAATAATATTAAATCATTATTATGTATGCCAATATTTTATGGTGGTAATATAAGTGGAATAATATATTTAGAGAATAGCTTATCAGAAAATATATTTTTAAAAGAAAATATTGAATTTTTTAAAATATTAGCAACGAATTTCGGAATTTCTCTTGAAAATGCATATTCTTATTATGAAATGGAGAGATTAAATGAACAATTAAAAAATGAAATTAATAAACAAAATATCATAGAATCAAAATTAATTGTACAAAAAGAGAAAGCAGAATATGCTAATGCTGCAAAATCAATGTTCCTAGCAAATATGAGTCATGAAATAAGAACACCTATGGCAGGTATCATGGGGATGAGTGAAGTTTTAGAGATGACTGATTTAGATGAAAATCAAAAGTATTATCTTGAAAAAATGAAATTTTCTGCAAATCACTTAATGGATATTATAAATGACATTCTTGATTTATCTAAGATTGAAAGTGGAAAAGAAAAAATAAATTATGAAAGAGTTGAATTTAAAAAACATATACTTACACTACTTGTAGGTATGGAAATATTAGCTAAACAAAAATATATACGTTTTATGTATAAAATTGACCAGAATATTCCAAAATTTGTTTTAATCGACAAGAATAAGTTTAATAAAATTTTAAACAATATCATAGGCAATGCAATTAAATTTACTGAAAAAGGTGAAGTTTCGATTGAAATTAATCTTATTAGCCATATTGAAAAGAATATATTGATATCGATTATATGCACTGATACAGGTGTTGGAATACCAGCTAATAAGTTAAATACTGTGTTCGAACCATTTGAACAAGGGGATTCTAGCTACAGTAAAAATTTTCAAGGAACAGGATTAGGATTATCAATTACAAAAAAAATGGTAGAACTAATGAAAGGAAATATAGAAATAGAGAGTGAAGAAAATAGAGGTACAAAAGTAATAATAAATTTAAATATTGAGGAGGAATAAATGTGAAATTAAGTGTTAAAATTAGTTTATTTGTAACAACATTAGCTGTAATTATTTCTATTGCTTTAATATCTATATCGTATAGATTATCATCTAGAGCAATAGTTAGAGAAGTACAAAATAGTATGCTAAAAATAGCAGAAGAGGGTAGTGAAAGAATAAATCTTGTAATCGAAAAAAATATTGCAGTTTTAACAGAATTAGCAGAACGTGCAAGAACAAAAACTTTAGATTGGGATATTCAGAAAGAGTCATTAGTAGGAGATATTAATAGACTTGGATATTTAGATTTTGCAATTGTAAATAAAAATGGAATTGCTAAATATGTTTCTAATAATAATGAAGCAAATTTAGGTGACAGAGAATATATAAAAAAGGCATTTAATGGAGTAGCTAATGTATCAAATCCTATAGTAAGCAGAGTAACAAATAGTGTTGTAGTTATTTATGCTGTTCCTATAAAAGTAAATGGAAAAATTGAACAAGTTTTAATTGCAAGAGCAGATGGGACTTTTTTTAATCAGATTACAGATAATTTAAAAATAGGGGAAAAAGGTTATGCTTTTATATTAGGTGAAGATAGTACAATGTATGCTTACCCTGTGAAAGAGCTTGTTATGGAACAAACAAATATATTTAAAGAATATGAAGCTAATAATAAAAAATATATTTCATTAGGAGCAGCATTAAAAAAGAATGGTCTAAAATCAAAAGGTATAATGGAATATATCCATGAAGGTTCTACTAGAATTGTTGCCACTCATCCAGTAAATAATACTTCATGGACTATGTTTATTGGAAATCATAAAGATGAAATGTTAAAAGGTGTGTATAAATTAAGAACTATTTCAATTGTAATTGCTTTTATATTTTCATTAATAAGTTTAATTGCAGCACTTATTTTATCACAAACAATATCAATTCCAATTAAACATATAAGTGAAAAACTTTTTGAAAGTGCTGGGCAAACAAAATCAGCATCTCAGGAATTATCTCATGCAAGTCAAGAATTAGCAAATGCAAATGCAGAACAGGCAGCAAATATAGAGGAAACAGCAACATCTTTAGATGAAACGTCAGCAATGGTACAGCAAAATACAGAATATACAAAGCAAGCTAAAATATTTGCAAATCAAACGAAAGAAGCTGCTGAAAAAGGAAATATTGAGATGGAAGAGATGAATAAAGCTATGATTGATATAAAAAAATCAAGTAATGAGATCTCTAATATTATTAAAGTTATTGAGAAATCTTGCACAAAGAAGTTCTGATGCTGCAAAAGAGACGGCAGATATGATAAATGAAAGTATATCTAAAACTGATAGAGGAGTTGAGATATCTGGAGTTGTAATGCAATCATTACAAGCTATAAATGGCGATATAAATAAATTAGATGATTTAATGGAGGAGATATTAACAGCAAGTGAAGATCAGACAAATGGAATTGTACTTGTAAATAAATCATTAAATAATATGGGAGAAATTATTCAAGGTGCAGCAGGTAATGCAGAACAAACAGCAGCTGCAGCAGAAGAATTAGATGCACAATCAGAAAGTATGCGCGATATAGTACGTGAATTAGTTGAGATGATAGATGGGAAAAATAAATAAAAGAGGTGACTAATAGCTATGAATTGGAAAAAATCAATACATTCTGAGGTTAATAACATATTTGTGTCAGATAAAACACCAAATTTAAATGATAATATTTCAATAAAAATATGTTTTTTAGAAACAGATGATATTTTAAAAGTGGTATTACGTGCAATAATAAATGGAGAAGAGACGCATATACCAATGGAGTATGACTATACAGAAAATAAATTATCGTATTATAAAGCAAATTTAAATATTAATCAGGATAAAATAAATTACTATTTTATAATAAAACATAAAGAATATGGTTATCTCTATTATAATAGAAAAAATGTATATTCATATATTCCCACAGAAGATAATGATTTTGTAATAATAGCTAATTACGATAATCCAGAGTGGGTCCCATCATCGGTATTTTATCAGATTTTCCCAGATAGATTTAATAATGGAAATCCATTAACAGATGTTGAAACTGGAGAATATGAGTTTGATGGTAAAAAAACAACAAAAATGGATTGGAAAAATATTCCTCTTGAATATAAGGATGGACATTGTTTAGATTTCTTTAATGGAGATTTAAAAGGGATTGAAGATAAAATATCCCATTTTAAAGAACTTGGAATTAATGCAATATATATAAATCCAATATTTGAATCAAAAACTCATCATAGGTATGATTGTACTGATTATTTTAATGTAGCGAAACATTTAGGGGGAGATGAAGCCTTAATATCTCTTGTAGAAAAACTACATGAAAATAATATAAAAATAATGGTAGATGTTTCAATAAATCATACTGGTAATAATCATAAATGGTTTTTAAAAGCACTTTCAGACAAGGATTCTATTGAGCGAACATATTATTATTTTGATGAAAATAATAATTATAGAGCGTGGTACGGTTTACATACCTTACCACAATTAAATTATAATTCAGAAGGTCTAAAAGATATAATTTATAGAGATGAAGATTCTCTTGTAAAGCATTATCTTAGACAGCCGTTTAATATTGATGGATGGAGATTTGATGTAGGGTGCCATACAGGTAGAGCTGATAAAGATCAACTTAGCAACAAAGTATGGAAGAATGTAAGAAAAGAGATAAAAAAAGTAAAAAAAGATGCATATATAATAGGGGAACATTGGGAAGATAATATATCATATCTTCTTGGTGATGAATGGGATGGGGCGATGAATTATTTTGCCACAGGAATTCCTCTTAGAATGTTTAGTAAAATGGTACATAGAAGATTGTGGCAGTATGAAGGTAAATTAGGGATTTCAGAACCATGTACAGGTAAAGAGCTAGATAAGATGATCACGCAACATTATAGTAGAATACCAAATCAATTAGCTTTTTTACAATTTAACTTAATTGATTCACATGATATTTTTAGATACCATCATCATGAAGAAGTTTTTGATTTTGATCTGTATAAAGGAATTATCAGTACAATGTTTTTATTACCAGGGACACCTAGTATATATTACGGAGATGAGATTGGATTAAAAGGGCATCCTTATTCTGATGAGGGAGCAAGATATCCAATGGAATGGGATAAAAATAAATGGGATTTAAATTATTATGAATTATATAATAAACTTTCAAAATTAAAAACATCTGAAGATGCAATGCATTACGGAAATTACAAAACAATATATGCTGATGAGGATACATTCATATATGCAAGATATAATAATAAAACTTATATAATATCTATATTAACAAATAATAAAGACAAAACTATTTATATACCAACAAATATTATTGGTTTAAATAATAAAACTGGGGCTGATTTATTTAATGGAGATGAAAAAATAGTAGAAAATGGAATTTTAAGATTAGATTTATCTAAAACGAGAAATACTGTTTTAATATTTAAATAAAAT
>JGI24503J29689_10011329_pt1 | contig 26937 bp, 23 predicted proteins | sample BioPla3RNA2_FD_29689 | JGI IMG/M metagenome (IMG submission 29689)
CAGCTTGATATGATAAAGAAACACTTGGGAGACAACATCACGCATTGGTATGGAATGGCTGAAGGGGTGTGTTTAGCAGGCTATTGTAAGCATGTTGATAAGTTTCACATATATCCTCAATTGAGCATTACGGAGGTGCTGGATGCAGGTGATAATCCGGTTGAAAAAGGTGAAATTGGCGAGGTAGTCGGTACAAACTTTTGGAACTACGCTACTCCCCTCATTCGTTACCGTTCTGGAGACAGAGCAGTGCTTGGGGATAATAAGTGCACCAAGTGCGGCAGAAACTACCAGCTTTTAGACAGCATAGAGGGAAGAACTCAAGAGTGTTTTTACGATGCCGATCTCCAGCCCGTCATTTGCACAGGATACTTCTTTCTGATGTCGAGGTTTGAAAATGTGGTAGATTCGCAATACGTTCAAGATGTTCCTGGTGAAGCAGGCTTACTGATTGTGAAATCTAAGTCCTACTCACAAAAAGATGAGGATGGGATTAAAAAGGCACTCGAAACCATGTATAGAGGGAGGATTAAGTTTCATGTGAAATATGTAGATAGCTTAGAGAGGTCATCGACCAATAAAATAAGGTTTTTAATCCAAAACGTTAAAGGGAACAATGTAAAGCGAGGTGGTGTATGATGAAGATTCTGGCGCTGGGAGACACCTTGTTAAGGACGAAAAATGGAGAGGATCCCTTTAAGTATGTTGCTAATCTATTCTTTGAAGCAGATCTCGTATTGGTGAATCTTGAAGCCTGTTTACTGAAGAAAAACAAACGCTATCCAAATGTGCAGGAGAAAAGTGTTTTGCTGTCCACCGAGCAAGAGAGCTTGACTTGGCTGCACAGATACAAAGAAAAACTGGTTTTCTGTCTTGCCAACAATCATATTCTGGACTATGGAAAAGAGGGGTATGAGGATACTGTTACTTTTTTGAAAGAGTCAGGTTATATGTATTGCCCGATAGATCAACATAAGGATTTTGAAATAAAGGGGCAGGTTTTAAGGGTGTATAGTTTAGCCCAGCATATTAAACACAAAATCGAGTACCAGGAAATGATGCTTTCTGCTCCCAAATACGAGAGTGCCCCAGGCTTGCTGAATGTCGTGATGATCCATTGGGGAGAATCTCAGGTTTTGATGCCTTCTCTAAAGCAGATTGACCACGCTCAAGAGATGATAGATGCGGGTTGTTCAATCGTAATTGGCAATCATTCACATACTCCGCAGCCCTTGGTCATGAAAGGGACAAAAAACGCTATAGTCTACTCGTTGGGCAACTTTAATATGAGGAGTCACTCTGTAAGGCAGCAGCCCGTACATCATATGCCCAATGTTGTCCAGTTTGCTATTTCCGATAGCCATACGATTCAGACTACCCAAGTTCCGGCACTAATAAATTGGAATATGCAGCCAGTTATCAAGCAAGAAGTATCTGGGTATTTGAAAGAAATAAACCGTCTGATTCCCGATAAATTAGATACACCCTTTGAAAGATTCAAATACAAACTAATATATTATACTCATCTTTCGCATGGATTCATTTTGGGTAGTATTTCTGGAGGCTGGATTCCACGCATCAAGAAATACGGGATTTCTCATTTTTTGCAGATGCTGAAGTGGATGGCGAGTAAAAGATTTGTGATACACTTAATTTTGTTGCCGTTTTACCCCTTAACGCGGCCAACGAAGCTGCTACGTAAGATTAACAAGCTAAAGCTGAATGAGCTGTAAGATGATCGACAATTGTTCGAGTGCTATATCTTGGAGACCATGCTTTTTCATTGGTACAAGAGTCCCAAAAGTTAGAGCCTTAGATGATAGGTGAGGAGTTGGGGGGTTCCTTCAGACTGGGGACAAGTTGCCTTGAAACATAGAATTCTTGTTGCCACAAAAGCATTAATGCTTATAGGTGATATGATATGCGTATAAAAGAGATAAGTATCTCAGTAAAGGCGGACTCAACTCTGTATTTGAAAGACATCTCAAAAGCGGGTGTACGCTGGGAGACGGATTCACCCAATCTTGTTACCATCACAGGGGCAACTCTTACGCCTGCAGACATTGGAGGTTGGGTAAGTGGTAAAGAGTATAAACCACACGACTTGGTAAAACATGATGGCATTATCTATGAGTGTACTAAAGGAGGTGTTTCGGGAGAAAATATACCTGATTGGGACGGTATTTATGCAAGAGCAAACCAACAAGATGACATAGATGCTATTGTTGGTTTTCGCACCGTGATACCTGGATATGGGCAGGCTGTGGAAGTTGATGGGATTGTCTATCGCTGCCTAAAAGACCACAGGTCATCAATAAAAACAAGGCCCGGGAGTTCGAAAGAGTCTGAGTTGTACTGGAAAGAGGTAGACAATAAGCATATATGGCGTGATAGTTGGTACAGCGATAGACTATATCATGAAAGCTCTTTTATTGAGGACGGTAAAACGGTGAAATGGGTACGAAGATTCAGCACAGCAGTTGTGTATATATATGACAAATCCGATAGGCACATCCTGTCGCTTCACCTTACGGTAGTGTCATGGGAGGTAAATACCTCATGCTTTTTCCCTGTGTGCTCAAGCTCATTTTATGCCAATATCACGGGGATTAGACGCAGGCTGAACAAGCGTTTTTCAAAACCTGTGCCCGGTACATTTATTCAGAGAGCCTACAGTAAAATTAGCAAGCTTGTTTTGAGCGAGAATTTGCAGCTTCTGGCTATTGATAACGCTGGAACTGATACTTCGTTTTTTGCGACAGGTAGGACCAAGCGATATAAAAACTGTCTCTACCGGATTCAGGGTGGCATCATGAGGCGATGCAAATTGATGTATCGCTTTGAATCAGCAATACAGGAGTTTTTAGCAACACCATTTGGATATTTTGTAGCCTTAGCTCCTCGTGAGAGTTCAGGCTTAAGAACTGTAATGATGTCCCATGATCTGAAAAAGTGGGACTCGGTTCATCATTTCCACTATCCTGGAAGTTACGTTCTTTACCGGGGCTGGGACTATTGCTACGACGAAAAAGCAGGCAAGGGCTTTTTGTTTATTAACGAAAAAAACAATTCTTTCCCGGCTCCACCTGCTATTATCTCAATAGGGTCATTTTCAGTAGCAGCGAATACTACACAGCATATCGTGAACCCATTGAGAAAGAATGATGTTGGGAAGGGATTGCTTTCTAAGGTTTATGAGTTTCCTACTCATTCAGCAAAAGTTACCATCCGGTACAATGGCTCAAATCTGGCCTTTACTTGCAAGAAGAGTCACCGTTCGTCTGATGACAGTGAGCCCCTAAAGGGAAAGATATGGGAAGAATACTGGGAAGAAACGATTTCCACTGGGAACGATATGAGTTGGGAAGAAGGCCAAATTTACCTCAGCACCTTGGATAGAAAAAGGACAAGACATTTACATACTATTCATAAGGACCCTTTTTCAGATCTTATCATAATTGGAACAGGTGATTTTGATGACGAATCGTTTCTTTTCTACAGCACTGACTACCTTAAGGAAAACAAAGAGACTGGGCTTGTTGATTTGAATGGAATCGGCTCTGGGAGTCAGAAATGGCGAACCGTAGCAGTGGAGTTTACTCCTGACTACATTTATTGGGCAATGGACTCACAATATGATGCCCAGAAGATATTTAGGTTGAGAAAAGCTGAATTATTGCAGCAAAACAACAGGCCTATTGACGAAGATGCAGTTGAACTGGTGGCTGCCATTCCGGATAAATCGTTTTTGGCAAGTTATTGTTATCAAGACGGGGATAGCTATAGAGTTATTTTCAGTTCTGGCTATGAGGTTAGCAAGTATAATGCTGATAACCGTGCCAGGGTGTTCTGTATTCAAGAGTTTCAAGAGGGGTCATTTGAGTTTTCTGAAATTGCTTCATTCCCTGCTAATGCGAATTCCTTTGGGAAGCTTTATCCCATTGGAGTGGATAAAAAAGGCTACCTTTATTTTAACGCAGTCAATCTCAACACGATGCCTGTAAGCCAGATACTTAAGGTGAGGGTTGGCTGAACACTTGGGATCGAAACTACAATTTACGAAAGCTCACATTTACGGTATTAGCTTATGATGAGATTTATTAGACGACAAGAAAGCTACTATGACTTTATGGAGTTAGCCGTTAGGCAGTTGCTTGTACTGTATCCTGGGAAGATTATTGACTTCAATCAGGGACGTATAGTCAAGCTGTTAGCAGCTAAAAGAGGAGTTTGCTGTCAATTCTTGGAATTTGATCAAGTTTTGCCCGATGTCTACAAGCAGGTATATGTAGAGCGGGCAAATCAGATCTGTGCAGGCAGAATACAAGTCTTAAACAACGAAATTGAAGTGTCAGATGGCATAGATTGGGACAAGGATTACCTTTCCGGGTTTGTGTGGCCAAAGGGTAAGTACTTCCGTAAATACGTTCAAGTGGATCTCACTAATGATGCTGATGTCAAGATTCCCAGGGAAATCAGCCGTTTTCACTTTGCCTTGGCCTTGGGGCTTGCCTACAGATATACTGATGCTGAAAATTATTATCTTCATTTCCGTAGACTTATTCTCAGTTGGATCAAAGAGAATCCCTTTATGCACAGCATTAATTGGGGTTGCACTCAGGACGTGGCGATCAGGGCGGTGAATTGGGTCTGGGCAGCTTCTCTATTTCAAGAAAGGATAAAGAAGGACATCAGTTTTTATCATGCCCTGTCTAAATCCCTCTATGAGCATGGGGTCTATGTATACCTGCATCCCGAAAAGGGGCGTTTCAATAACCACAACCACTATTTGGGAGACCTGGTAGGTCAAATCTACTTGGGACTGGTATTTAAGCACGATAAGTTTGGCAGGGAGTGGCTGTCTTGGGGCATAAAAGAACTCTTCAGGGAGATGCGTTACCAAGTCTTGCCTACCGGGCCTTCCTATGAGCGCAGCACAAACTACCACAGGCTTGTGACCGAGATGTTCCTATCTGCCATAATTCAGATCGAGAAAGCGGGTTTTGAAATCCCCTTAGACATCCGGCATAGATTGGGGAAAATGCTGGAGTTTATCATGTATTACACCAAGCCTGATGGCAAGGCTCCCGTGATTGGAGATCAGGATGATGCCCGCATACATCCCTTTTCATTTGAACACAATCTGGAACATAGGTCGCTCCTCTGTACAGCTGCCGTCCTTTTTAACAGGGCTGACTTCAAGGCAGCTTCTTTAGGCTTCAATCTGGATGCGATGATGCTCTTGGGCGAAAGTGCCAAACAAAAGTATGATAAGATACCGGATATCGCCCTGGAGCTGCATTCCCGTTCTTTTCCCGATGCGGGGTTCTATATTATTCGGCAAAAAAATGACTACATGTTTATCAACAATAGCGGCAAAAGCAAGAATGCCGAGTTGGGTAGTGGCACCCACACTCACTCAGACTTGTTGTCATTTGAGCTGTATATGGATGATAAAAGCTTTATCGTGGATCCGGGCTCTTATATCTATTCTGCGGATCCTGATGCGCGTATGCTGTTTAGGAGCACCCCCATGCACAATACGGTGGTGGTGGACGGGCAAAACCAAAACGAGTTGAAGAGGGATGTGCTCTGGAATTTTGAGAGGAACGCCATCCCCAAGACCGCTCTTTGGATAGAAGATGAGGATAAAACTGTATTTGAGGGTGAGCATAGCGGCTATCAGCGTCTAAAAGAACCTGTGACCCACAAAAGAAGAATAGAATACGATAAAAAGAAAAGAGACTGGCTAATCGTGGACAGCTTGGAAGGCACTGGCAAGCACCAAATCGATGTTTATTTCCACTTTGATGCCGATATTCCGATCGTCTATGAAGCGGGAATACTCAGGACAACCTGTGAGCAGGGAACGAATATTGAGCTTAGCTTCAGTTCATCTGTAAAGTTCGAAGGAACCATCATGGATGGCTGGGTATCCAAGGCTTACTCTAAAAGGGAAAAGGCAAAAGTATTTAAACTTAGTTGTGAAACTAATTGTCCACTACAAATCCAAACAAAGATTCAAAGGAGTCTTTAATGAAGCAAGTGTTCAAAAGCAATTTGGGAATCACCGTGCAAGATGTGCCCCTACCGGCATTGGGGGATAAACAGGTGCTGATCCAAGTGCAGAGAAGCCTTATCAGCACAGGCACAGAAACATCTTCCATGAGAAAAGTTAAGCTGAATCTGGGCCAAAAGATTGTCAGGAATCGCAACAACCTGAGTAAGCTGGGTCAATATCTAAAAGACCAAGGCTTTAAAGCTGCCAAACAAAAGCTTGAATCCAAGCTTAAATCTGGCACAGAATTGGAAAAGCTGTATAGCTTTGGTTACAGTGTTTCGGGTGTTATCGTAGATGTTGGTAAGGATGTAAGAGACTTTAAAGTGGGTGATAAGGTTGCCGGAGCGGGTTCCGGCTTTGCATCACACGCAGAATATGTGGCTGTTCCCGTCAACCTTGTTGCCAAGATGCCAGAGAATGTAAGTTTCGAGCAAGCGACATTTACTACGGTAGGCTGTATTGCTTTGCATGGTATTAGGCGAGCTGACCTGCAGATAGGGGATACGGTGGTGATTGTGGGTTTGGGACTGTTGGGACTCTTAGCGGTTCAAATAGCCAAAGCCAGCGGCTTGGAGGTGATCGGTATAGACTTGATTCCTGAAAAGCTGGATATAGCCTCGCAGTTGGGTGCAGATTATGTTTTCAACGCATCAGATGGCTCCTTGAATGCCAATGTCTCTACCATTACTAATGGTGTAGGGGCTGATGCCGTAATCATCTATGCAGCCTCAAAGAGTGCTTCAGTGATTAACCAAGCTATGAATTCCTGCAGAAGAAAAGGCAAGGTGATTCTTGTGGGTGATGTAGCCATTGATATTGAACGTGAAAGCATGTATGCAAAAGAGATAGACCTTTTGATGTCTACATCCTATGGCCCTGGAAGGTATGATGATCAATATGAATTGGAGGGTGTGGACTACCCCTTAGCTTATGTTAAATGGACTGAGAATCGCAATATGCAGAGCTTTCTGGCTCTTGTAAGTCAAGGGAAGGTCAAGCTTGATCTTTTGACTTCCAGAGAGTACCATGTGGACGAGGCTAAAAGTGCTTTCGACTACCTGGTTCAAAAGCCAAATAAGGGAATTGGCGTGTTGCTGAAGTACCGTAATGATGATTCTGAAGTCGAAATTGAAAAGCATAAGATCATCTCTAAACCTGCCTTAGGCAAGGTAAAGGGAAAGATATCCGTTGCCTTTATTGGCTGTGGGAGGTTCATCCAAGCAAATCATCTGCCCAACATTCACAAGCAAAAAGACCTCTACCACATTGAGACAATATGTGATGTATCCTCTGCCACCCTAAAGCTTTTGGAACGTAAGTACCAACCACAAAAGATCACATCAGACTATAAAAGCGTTCTCAGCGATCCCAATGTTGGTCTTATAGTTATCGGCACACGTCATGATTTGCATGGAAAGATGGTCATTGAGGGCTTGCAGGCAGGTAAGCATGTCTTGGTAGAAAAGCCCTTGAGTATGTCCACGCAGGAGCTCAATACTATTAGGGAGCTCTATTCGCAAAATGACAAGCAACTGATGGTTGGTTTTAATCGCCGCTTTTCTCCTCTGACACAGGAGATTAAGGACGCCATCAAGAACGTTAGCACACCCAAGTTTATTATCTATCGTGTCAATGCCGGACATATTCCCAAGCATGTCTGGGTTCAGGATTTGTCCATTGGTGGGGGAAGGATTATCGGCGAATGCTGCCACTTTATCGACTATATAAAATACTTGGTGAATAAACCCATTAAGTCCTACTCCTTTTCCAACATTCCTGCAGGACAAAATGGTATAGAGGCAAATGACAACCTCAGCATCAATATCAGTTTCGAGGATGGCTCCCTGGGTACCCTGCAATACATAGCTGTAGGTAATACCAAGCTTCCCAAGGAAAGGGTGGAAGTGCACTTTGCCAATAAATCCATAGTTTTAGACGATTTTAAAGCTTTGACCTTCTATGGAATCAATAAGAAAAACATCAGATTCAGGGATTTTCATAAGGGTTACTACGAAGAAATGACTCTTTTTGCCCAGGCAATCAATAGTGGTAAGGAGTTGATTGAGGTAAACAGTATCATTGAAACAACTGAAATGACAATCAAGATTCAGGAAGAACTAAATGGCTAAAACAGTGCGTTATATCTTCATGCAGGAGTACAAGCCCACTGTGATAGAATCTCAGGTATTCAGTTGGCTGGAAACTACGCGTGACTTATTTGACCACAATGCTGTTGTAAGTGTTGTTTCCTCCCAAGGGGGGCAACTAAGTAAGAAGAGGGTAGATGAGATTGAGTCTGAGCATGGAATCAGATATTACCAGATAGCCCTGCCCGGGGTGATTGGCATCAGAGATCTAATCTTGTTGCTCTTTGTGCTGAAGCTATACTTTAAGCATTTAGGTGCAGGCTCACTGATCTTGCAATCGCGCTTCATGCTGTTTTCTTTTATAAATCCTATCATCTCCCTGCTTCCCAAGCTTAAGCTGGTGTATGAAGCACGTGGTACAGCCACTGTTGAATATAAATACAGCGTAGATGCAGGGAAGATTAGTGCTCGAAAAGAGCGGATCGTGAAACTGCGTGAGAAACTTATTCTAAAATATTCTGATCTCATCATAGCAGTTTCGCAGAAACAGAAGGACTTCTTTGCCAAAGAGTACGGGGCTGTGATATCCAATAAGGTGCTCGTTATCCCCGGAGCAGCGGATCCCCAGAAGTTCTATTATAGCGAAGAACTGAGGAATGCGGTCAGGGAAAGAATGGGGATTGAAGGCAAAACGGTGTTTCTATACTCTGGAAGACTGGACAAACCTTGGCAGATACCGGAGGAGGTCTTTAGAACCTTTAGGCATATTCACGCCCATATCCCAAACTCCTTCTTCATCGTTCTAACTCCGGATAAGGACATCGCGAAGCAACTTTTTGCCAAAAATGAGATTTCGGACTCCTCATTTTTCATAACTTACACAACACTTGCAGAGATAAACGACTATCTGAATGCAACGGACTATGGTATCCTGTTTCGGGAGAACCTGCCCATCAATAACCAGGCATCTCCCACGAAATTCGCAGAATATATCTTAGCCGGCTTGAAAGTAATCATTTCTGAAGGTGTGGGCGACTTTTCAGAGTTTGTCCGAGAGCATAATTGTGGCCAAGTGGTAAGTATGGTAGATGGGGCGTTTGATGTAGATACGCAAAAGTTATCTCCATACACATCAGAAGAACGAGAGCGAATCTGTAAACTGGGGTACGATCTCCTTTCAACGCAAGTTTTTAAAGTGAAACTACGAAAAGCCTTTGCTGCACTTAGGTAATTCATCTCGTACTGGATTCCCAAGGTTTTCAGCCTATTAAATATGAACAAGCCTACTATTCTGCACCTTACTACCTCTCTTGGACGCGGCGGCAAGGAACGTCAGTTAGCCACCATCGTAAATCATTCGCTTGCGACACACAATATCATTTGGTCTTTCAATGATAGGATTACAGACTATTTGGGTGATTCAGCCAAGATAAAAGTGTTCAGAAGCAAGAATGTTATCAGGATGCTGCTCGAGCTTAGGTCAATTCTGCGTGAACAAAAACCAGATATTATCTATACTTGGGCGTCTCTGCCCTTTGCCTTCGCATCCCTTGCCGCATTTGGGCGAGGTACCAAGATAATCAATGGCAGCATCCGGCACGGTATTTTTAACAGATCACTTTATGGTCATTTTAGGAAATGGCTTTTGCATAGGTCCAAGTATATAGTGGCAAATTCATATGCCGGCCTAAAAGCAAATGGGATCAAAGAGGGCTACGTGCTCTATAACGGCATTGATCCCAAGTTTGATAAAGCTAATTGGCCAAAAGAGTCCCCAAAACCAACAAACAGAGTGCTCAATTTGTTATCTATCGCCAATTTGGTGCCGTACAAGGACTACTTCACCGTGCTTGAGGCTCTTAAAAAGGTCAAAGATGATGGCCTCGGCTTTCGGTACTTCATTATAGGTGAAGGACCACTGAGAAATGAGATAGAAACAAGGATAAAGGAGTTAGGTCTGTCTGAAATGATCCAGCTTTTGGGCAGAGTTAATAAACCTGAGAACTATCTAAACAAGGCTGATATATTCATCCATTCCTCCAAAGGAGAGGGCTGTTCCAATGCCATCCTGGAGGCGATGTATATGGCCTTGCCCGTGATTGCCTCAGACACAGGCGGCACCTCGGAAATCGTTGGCTCAAATGCAATTCTTTTTGAATATAAGAACATCCAGCAGCTTTCCGAGGCTATCAAGAAGCTTTTGCAAGATGAGAACTTAAGAAAGAATATGGCAGATGAGTCCTACAGGATTGCTGTCAGTAAATTCAGTGTAAACAGTATGCTAAACAACTACGACTCCATTATTGCTAAGATACTAACAGATTAATAAGGATGATCATTATGAAAATCGGCATAATTCGCAACGAAGATCCAGAATCCTCCAAAGATTGGATTCAGGCGTGCAAGAACAGGAAGCTGGACTATACTGTGGTAGACATAAGCGCAGCAAACTGGTTAGAGCAGGTTCTGAGCAGTCAGGCAGATTTCTTTGTTACCCAGCCCCCGGGGATATACGAACGCTTTAAAACCATGTTTGACGAGCGCCTTTACATTATCACTCAAGAGCTGGGCCTGAAAGTATTTCCCAGTTTTACTGAAAGCTTGATCTATGAAAACAAGAAGATGAGCTCATACTATTTTGATGCCAAAAATATCCCACATCCTAAAACTTGGGTTTTTTACAGCTATCAAGAGGCGGAGAGCTTCATTCAGAAAGCCAAATATCCCTTTGTGGCTAAGACTTCTATCGGTGCCGCAGGCTCAGGAGTTAAAATCATCAAATCCCTGAAGGAAGCGAAGGCTTATATTCATCTTGCTTTCAAGGGAAAGGGAATCACGAGGAGGTTTGGCCCCAACAGAGTAGCCGGATCACCCAAAAAGTGGGCAGCTAAAACCATTAAAAGTCCCAGCTATTTCATCAAAAAACTCAAGTACTATTTGGAAGTCCAAAGTAACCCCCAGTTTGGATATGTAATCTTTCAAGAGTATATATCACACACCTTTGAGTGGAGAGTAGTTAAGGTTGGTGATTCGTTCTTTGTTCACAAAAAAATAGTGGTAAAGGGGAAAGCAAGTGGTGGTAAAGTAAAAGAATTTGGCTTTCCACCTGATTCTGTTTTGGACTATGTTCAAACCTTATGTAGAGAACATGACTTCCACTCTGTATGTGTTGACTTGTTCGAATCTGAGGGTGGCTATCTTGTAAATGAAATCCAGTGCGTGTTTGGGATCCCATATAAGTACTTAGCAAAGGTCGGTGATGATGCTGGTAGATTTGTCCAAGAGGATGGGTCTTGGGTTTTTGAAAAGGGCGACTTTACCACAAATGGTGCATGCGATCTAAAGTTGGAAGCAGCTATTAAGCTGTTTTCAGATGAATAGGATAAGTAGGTAATCAGATGCCAGTCAGGAAGCTATACAGGTCTCTTCGTTCTAAGTTAGGCCCCAAGCAAAGGTCAGCCCTATCCAAACTCGTCTTTTCCATCAGTGGTAAGCCCTTCGTCTATGCCCAAAACCAAGCTAACTACAAGGGCTTTTCGCAAAAGCAGCGAGGCGGTTTCATTATCTCAGCAGATTTTGAAATGGCCTGGGCTTTCCGCTATTCCAAGCGCAAGGTGGATCCACTTGCTATGGCACAATTGGAGAGAGAAAATATCCCCACGTTGATCAAGCTATTTGAAAGATATGATATCCCTATCACTTGGGCAACAGTCGGACATCTGATGCTTGAGAGCTGTAACAAGGGTGATCATGACTGGATGCAGAGGCTGCCCTATATGGATGATCACTGGAGGTATACCTCGGGGGATTGGTTTGATGCAGATCCTTATACGGATTACAAAACCGACGGCGCCTGGTACGCTCCCGACATGTTGGAGCTGATATTAAAATCCCCGGTCAAACACGAGATTGGCTGTCATACCTTTTCACATATAGACTGTCTGGATCGCAATTGTCCGCCTCAGGTCTTGGACGACGAAATTGTGGCCTGTAAAAATGCTGCCCAAAAATGGGGTATTGAACTGAAGTCTTTTGTTTTCCCTGGGGGAACTGCGGGGAACTTCCCAATCCTTAGAAAGCACGGTTTTCAAATATACAGAAAGAATCTATCCCACGATCTGGCCTATCCTTATCCGGATGGGCATGGCATGCTGATCACCCCAAGCACATCCTCTTTTGGCAAGATCCATGACTGGAGTGCAGACTACTACATCTATAGGTTTAAGACTATGCTGAATAAGGCGGTCAAGACGAACACAGTAGCCCATATTTGGCTTCACCCCTCTGTGGACAAATGGACCATTGCCGAAGTGATGCCAGAAGTACTCAAGCACGCTGCGGACTTGAGGGAAGCGGGCAAACTCTGGGTTGGAACCATGGGTGAAATCTCCAGCTATATCAATGGGTGTGGTTGATGTAGAGGATTAGGGGAGGGAGTGCCCAATCGTTGTCATAGGGGTAGACAATGAATATAGAAGATAGATACAAGCTTACAGAAATCAGTGTAATCGGCTACAAGTCCATTGGCGAGCTGCAGACATTGAACCTGGGTGGCGTCAATGTGCTGATTGGAGCCAATGGGGCGGGCAAAAGCAATCTGGTTTCCTTTTTTCAGATGTTGAATCATGTTGCAACCAATAGGCTGCAGCTGTTCATTGGCAGAAGTGGTTATACTGATTCCCTGCTTTATTTTGGCACCAAGAGATCGGAGCATCTAAAGGTAACAATAAGCTGTGAAAACCAAGAGAATTCCCTGAGATATAGCTTTGTTTTGGGCTATGCATATCAGGGCCAGATGATCTTTATAGATGAGGAAATAGAGAATGTGGGCAAAGATCAACAGTACCACCTGGGTGCCGGTCAGCAGGAAAGCTCACTTAAGGAATATAGCAACCGTTTGCCTGAAGCCAAAGCTCTGCTTTCGTTGCTTGAAGGTTGCAGGGTATTCCAATTTCACGATACTTCCGCTAATGCTCCCATCAGGCAGCCTGCTGATATCAACGATAATCGTAGCTTGCGCCCTGATGCGGGGAATCTGGCCGCTTTCCTCTATGCCATGCGTGAATCTGAGCGGGGGAAGAGATATTTTGAGCGCATTGAAGCTTCAATCCAGAGAGTGATGCCCCAATTTGAGGCTTTCTCACTGGAGCCGGCAGTAGAAAACCCAAACTATATCAAGCTGGCCTGGAAATCTCAGAGCGAAGATTACATCTTTGGTGCGCATCAGCTGTCAGATGGCTCACTGCGCTTTATGGCTTTGGCAGCTTTGCTCTTGCAACCACCTGAAAACCTGCCCCGTGTGATCGTAGTCGATGAACCGGAGTTGGGTCTGCATCCAAAAGCGTTGATGGACCTGGTGGGGATGATAGATATTGCCTCAGAAAGCTGCCAGATCGTTCTCAGCACCCAATCCTCCTTCCTGCTGAATTTCTTTGATGTGGATGATGTCATCGTGGTGGACGTGGAGAATGATTCCACAGTATACAAGAGACTGGATAAAGAAGAGTTGGCACAGTGGGTCAGGGATTATTCTTTGGCGGAACTTTGGGAGAAGAATATCCTCGGTGGACGACCATAAGCCAGCAAGCTGGCTTATGGGAGGGAGAGAGGGAGAGAGTGAGTGAGGGAGAGCGGGTCAACTGCGAGAGGCAGTTGATATATGCAATCAGAAACATGAGCGTAAAATGGAAAACAAACAACGTATAAGATGTCATACAGATTTAGATGTATATAAGCTGGCATATAGTGCTGCCTGTAAGGTATATGGATACTCTAAACAGTTCCCAAAGGAAGAACAGTACTCACTGACAGATCAGATCAGAAGATCTTCAAGATCTGTGTGTGCTAACATTGCTGAAGCCTTTAGAAAAAGAAAGTACCCTAAGAGTCTTATTTCAAAACTGTCTGACGCAGAAGGTGAAGCTGCTGAAACACAAGTGTGGATCCAATTTGCAGTTAGCTGCAACTATCTAAAAAGAGAAGACGCTGAAAAGCTCCACAGTGAATACGATAACATCATCGGCAAAATCGTAAATATGCAGTTAAAAGCAGATAGTTGGGGCTTTTAGTGCACTCTGACTATTACTCCTGAAGTCTTGCAATTGGTATACCCTTCCCCGCTTTTAGTTATAATGGAAGTAGAAACCACCGAATCCTATGAGCAATAGTCCGGAGTTTATTAGTGACAGCCCATAAATCTCTCCCTCTCTCCTTCTCTCGCTCCCTCCCTCTTGCCAACGAAGTTGGCCCCGTTCGTGGACAAAAAACCTTATCCGTGTATATCTGTGTGCATCTGTGGAAAAATAAAAAAAGGCAAGCAAGTGATTGAATTGCATATCATCGGAGAAGGCTACACAGAAGAAAGGTTTATCAAAGAGCTGCTCATTGGGCATCTTGCCAATTATGGGATCAAGGTAGTGGCGAGCATATTTGTTACCAAGTTTGATGAGGATACAGGGAGGTTGTATAAAGGCGGTATCAGCAACTACCAAAAGGTGAAGAGTGACATTGTGAGGCGGCTATCCTCAGATAGAAGGGATAACCTAAGGGTTAGCACCATGATAGATTTTTATGGGCTGCCAGCGGATTTTCCCTCTTATTATCAAGCCTACTGGGAAAAAGACCCTTACAAAAGGGTAGAGGTCTTGGAAGCTGCCTTTGCAGAAGATATAAGGGATAGCAGGTTTATCCCTTATTTATCGCTACACGAGTTTGAGGCCCTGCTCTTTAGCGATCCCAATATGCTAAAGCGCGTTTACTTCGATAACGATAGGCAGATAGATGGCTTAGTGGCCCTGAGCCAAGAAGTAAATCCAGAACTGATCAACGATGATCCAGAAACTTGCCCCTCAAAACGCATCAAGAAAGCCATCCGCAGCTACAATAAACGCTTCGCAGGCAGCAGGGTGGCAAAAGCGATAGGGCTCAATAAAATCAGAAGCAGGTGCAAACACTTTGATGAATGGATTGGTATTCTCGAAGGGCTGGATACTTCCAATTGACTGACTACCATAAAGCATAGCTTTAATAAGAAATAATAGGAGCAAAAATGAACCGCAGCGACTTAACCTTTTACCTTGTGGGCCTGAGGCACGGGTTTAATTTTAAGAAGATGATGGATTTCGTGAATGAAAACCAATATTGGAGCAAAGATCAGATTTATGATTATCAGTTGCGCCACTTGAGAAAGTTAGTGAGACACGCTTATGCCAATGTGCCTTACTACAGAAATATGATGCAAACAAAGGGTATGCACCCTGATGATGTAAAATCACTTGATGATTTGAGTCACTTTCCCGTAATATCCAAAAAGGAGATCTTGGACAACTATTCAGACTTTCTGGCCAGAGATTTTGAGCGATATCATCCTTGGGAAAAGACTACCGGTGGAACTACGGGCGTGCCTCTCAAGTATTACAATGATACTAAAAGTTGGGGGTTATATTGGGCCACGAAAATCAGAGCTTTTCAATGGGGTGGATACCGCCTGGGCAAAGATGAGCTTGTTATCTTGAAAGGCGGCACCATATTGGCTGGAGATGGGGAATATCGTTTCAAGACTAAGGTTTGGCGTTGGATTCAAAAGAATTATACCGTTCCCATCATAAATATGACAGATGAGACCATGTCTATGTATGCGAAGAACGTGAAGCGCAAGAAGATCAAGTATATGAGAGGCTTTCCTTCAGCCATATATACCTTCGCTCGATGGGCAAAAGAGAATAACGTGTACTTCAAACTTAATAGAATCTTTACTACCGCTGAGATGTTGCTGCCGCATCAACGTGCATTGATCGAAGAGGTGTTTGGCTGTAACATTATCGATACCTATGGTTGTGGAGATGGGATGGCCGGGGCAAGCCAATGCAATCTGTCAGATAAATTTCATATGAATATTGAAACCAGCATTATGGAGCTTTTGAATTCCGATTATACAAACAAGGCGGCACCGGGTGAGACAGGAGAAATAGTGGTAACCGCCTTACATGATTATGCTATGCCATTTATCAGATACGCTCCCGGTGATCAAGCGATAGTGAGTGAAGAACAGTGCACATGCGGCATCACACTGCCCACTCTGGATAAAATAATCGGTAGAACTTCCGATGTTTTTTATTTGCCCAACGGTCGGGTGCTAAATGGAATTTCTATCGCTTTTGATATTTGGACAGATAAGATTCGTAAGTGGCAACTTATACATGAGAAACCCACTCTCATCATAGCAAAACTCATGGTGACGGAAGCCTACAACCGAGAAGATGAGCAAACATTAATAAACCTATTGAGAGCAAATGCCGGTGAAGGGATTGATATAGAAATCCAAGTGGTAGACGATATCCCTTTAACCAAGGCCGGGAAGCACAAATTCGTTATCTCCAAGGTGGAGTGTTGAACCTCAAGTTTACTATAGTAAGTATTTGCAAGACGGGGGCTGGAATATTGGAGTCTAAGTTCAAGCTCCTGAGCCCATTTGAAGAAGTAGACAGGATCATAATCGTCAGAAAAGGGCTCGGGTATGTAATTTCCAAAGTGCATTATCGGTTTTTACCCAAGATATGTAAGAATCCGCTAATAAAAAAACTGATCACGCCCTTTGTGATCATGGAGGAGGTAAAAAAACACAAAGCGAAGTTCAGCCCGGCATATCTTCATGTGCCTCAATTTGGCCTGGCATTCATAGCTTCCATGTTCACAGGGACTCCTTATATCTTGGCACGAACTGGATCGGATGCTGAAAAGTTGGCTTTGAGGCCTCTAAGGGGGAACGTTTCTGAGATCGCTTATACGGAAAGCTGTATTTTCGTGCTAAAACACTACAGAATTGTATAAGGTAAATAGGAGTCAAGAAGGATGAACTGTAATGACCTGACCTTCGCCCTGATAGGTTTGAGATATGGATTTAACCTCAAGAAGATGATGGATTTTGTGAATGAAAACCAGTATTGGAGCAAGGATCAGATTTATGACTACCAATTGCGTCACTTGAGGAAAATAGTGAGACACGCTTATGCCAACGTGCCTTACTACAGAAATGTGATGCAAACAAAAGGTATGCACCCTGATGATATAAAGTCACTTGATGACTTAAGCCACTTTCCCGTAATATCAAAAGAGGATATAATAGCCAATTATTCAGACTTCCTATCCAGAGATTACCAGCGTTATCAACCTTGGGTAAAATCTACCGGTGGAACCACAGGCGTACCTTTCAAATATTATAACGATGCAAAAAGTTGGGGGTTGAATTGGGCTACGAAGATCAGAGCTTTCCAATGGGGAGGTTATCATTTGGGCAAAGATGAGATCGCTGTTTTGAAAGGCGGCTCTATCTATAACGAGGGGAAAATAGATGCCAGGGCAAAAGTATGGCGCTGGATCCAAAAAAATTACTCCTTCAGGATCATGAATATGTCTGATGAGACAATGTCAGTTTATGCTAAGGACATGGTGCGCAAGAAGATTAAATATATGAGAGGCTATCCCTCGGCCATATTTACCTTTGCTCTCTGGGTAAAAGAGAACAACGTGAAAATCAAGCTAAACAAGATCTTTACCACTGCCGAGATGTTGTTGCCACAGCTTCGCACACTGATAGAGGAGGTGTTCGGCTGTAACATAATTGATGCCTATGGATGTGGTGACGGAATGGCCGGGGCAAGTCAGTGTAATCTGTCGGACAAGTTTCATGTCAATATTGAAACCAGTATCATGGAGCTTTTGGATTCTGACCTCACAAATAAAGTGTCACCGGGCGAGACAGGAGAAATCGTGCTTACCTCCCTGCATGATTACGCCATGCCATTTATCAGGTATACTCCCGGTGATCAAGCGGTAGTGAGTAAAAAACCGTGTACCTGTGGTGTCACGTTGCCCACTTTGGATAGGATCATCGGCAGAGTATCAGATGTTTTTTTCTTGCCCAATGGCCGGGTGCTGAATGGACTCTCTATCCCTTTGGAAATTTGGTCAGACAGAGTGCGTAAGTTCCAAATCATCCATGAAAAACCTGCGCTCATTGTAGTAAAACTCGTAGTCAAAGAAGCCTACGGCCAAGAAGATGAGCAAACAATTATCGATCTCTTGAGGAAAAATACTGGTGAAGGAATTGATATAGAAATCCAGGTGGTAGATGATATTCCTTTAACCAAAGCTGGAAAGTATAAATACGTTATCTCCAAGGTGGAGTATTGAGTATGAAGTTTAATATAGTTAGCACTTGCAGGATGGGGGCAGGAACTTTTGAGGCAAAGTTCAAGCCTCTCAGTCTGTGCAAAGATGTGGATAAAATAGTAATCGTCAGAAAAGAGCCCGGGCCCGCTATCCCCAAGGTGCATTATCGGGTTCTGCCCAAGATTTGCCAAAATCCGCTTATGAATATGCTGATCACTCCTTTTGTGATCATGAGAGAGGTGAAAAGGCACAATGCAAAGTTCATCCTAGCCTATCATTATGTGCCCCATTTTTACTTGGCATTCATAGCTTCCATATTCACGGGAACACCTTATATCTTGGGGCAGACGGGTTCGGATGCCGAGAAGTTGGTCTTGAAACCTCTAAAAGGAGCGTTTCTGAGAATGGTGGTTAAAAAAGCGGTCTTTCTGAATGTCCCTGGCAACAAATCGCTGAACTTTTGGACCAGCATAGGTTTTAACAATGTGCAGATCCTGCACAGCAGTATTGACACCGACTATTATGTGCCCTCTGAAGTCAAAAAGGAATATGACTTTATCTACATAGGCAGATTGGAGGGCTACAAGGGTGTTTATAGAATCATTGAAGCTATGAAACGATTGGTGGACAAAAATCCGGCTCTATCTTTGGCAATCGTGGGATATGGTAGTCAGGAAGACGACCTCAAGCAGATGGCAGAAGAATATGGTCTTGCGGACAATATCTCTTTTCAGGGTTTTCAAAAAGATACCAGAAGCTGGTTTTATAAATCCAGAATATTCGTCATGGCTTCAGATAACGAAGGCTTGCCCTGTGCCTTGATGGAAGCCATGAGTTGTGGCTTGATCTGCATCACTTCATTGGTGGGCAATATTGCCGATATCTTGATCGACGGCGAAACCGGCTTTAGTTTCCAGCCCACTGATGTGGACAGATTGTGCTACTTGATGGAATATGCCTTTGAACACCAGGACAGTTTGCAAGAAATGCAAACCAGGGCCAGAGATATCATTGTCAAAGAGCATTCATACAAAGCGAGTATCAGGTTGTGGGAGATAGAATTTGCAAAGCTAAGGAAAGTTAGATAATATGAGAAAAAGGAGCATACCTCAGATTGTTGAGGGAATTTGTAACAGGTTCCTGCACCATTTTGCGCGGCACTGCTTCCCCGGTGTTGTCAGGGTGTTCTTTCACCGTTTAAGGGGGGTAAAGATTGGGCGAAATGTCCTCATTGGACTGGATGTCACCATTGATGATGATGGCCCCCAAAGAATAATAATCGAAGACAATGTTTTTTTAACGGCGGGCTGTATGTTGCTAACCCACCAAAGGGATCTTTCCAAATATAGGGTTGGAGATTGGGTGGGCGATATGCCCTTTAAAGTGGCAGGAATCCATATTAAAAAGGGGGCTCACATTGGCATAGGGGCGATAATCATGCCGGGGGTCACCATAGGGAAGGGTGCAATAGTGGGAGCCGGTGCGGTGGTAACCAGGGATGTGCCGGACTATTGCGTTGTCGCCGGTTGTCCTGCAAAAGTGATAAGGAGATTTGAAAAATGAAAAGAAGTTTCAAAAGTATACTCATTGGCTTGGCCTCTATTGGGCTACTTACGTTGCTTGTGCTTACTTTAACATCCTGTGGTGGCACAACTAAGCTGAAAATATATGCAGTTTCCGGGAGAGTGGTGACAGATAACGATATGCCTCTTTCGGGAGCTACTGTGCTGCTATACAGATATAAAGTCACTAATGTAGAGCTCATTAATCTGAAAGCAGAGTATCCCAATCATGGTGTAGACACTGCTATGCTTGATGACTTTGACCATAGAACTTCGAAGCCCGTGTATAGCGTTAGTACGGATGGAGATGGGACTTTTGCTTTTCCCAAGGTCGAAAACGGGCTGTACAGAATGGTTTTCTACAAGGAAGGGTATGGATTCAAATACCAAAATAACTTTTTGGTCGATACCAACTTATCCAATATCCAAGCTATGCTCCTGCCGGTATTGGAGCTGCCCCCAGGGATTGCCAGTGATATGAGTTTGGATGATGAAAGAATGTATTTGATTTCGAGGGAAACTATTGTTTTGCCCGGAGTATCAATTTCTGTGGGCAGAAATGTAACAATACTCGTTCATCCCGACCTTAGATTCATTGTCCATGGTAACCTAAGTATTGATGCTGGCACTTCACTTAGGCTGATGTCCTCGGACGCCCTCTACTCCCACACAAATGATAATGTGGTTGAATTTGAGTCTGTGGATTTCGTCGGCCAAAATAATCAAGTGATCAGAAACCTAAAGGTGACTGACTGCTTACTGGGATTGAGGATTTCAAACTCAAACGATGTCTTGGTGACCAATGTCTATCTCAACTCTCCCTATCAGGGTATGGCTGTAACAGCAACATCAGGGTTTTCTATCAAGAATAGCTGCTTCACCGGCTCTCAAGATATGGTGAGGGCGGCTCTTGGTATTGAGCATAGCTCCAATGTGCTACTTGAAAAGAATGTTTTTAGGGGCAATGCAATGGGAGCGCGCATCGGCTTTAGTCCCAATGTGGTAGTGAGGAACAATTACTTTGCCGACAACTCTGTATTTGACTTTGGATTTGATCAGGATGCCCAAGGACTGGTAGAGTATAATACCTTCAGATCTTCCAATATAGCAATTGACAACTATCGCGGACAGATGGTTGCTAAATATAACGATATTGAAGCTAAAATTGGTATCTATGCATACAGAGTCAATGCTACTCTGACTGCAAACCACAACAATCTCAACTGTTCCCAGTACGGGATAAAGTCCCAGTGTATGTATTACAACTCGGACGTTGTGTATCTGGATTGTAAAAGAAACTACTGGAATACCACCAGTTTGGAGACTATTATGGGTCTGATTTACGACAGAAACAATGAAAGTGAAAGCGATGAAAACTATCATCTGCTAAAAACGATAATCGAATTTCAGCCTATCAGTACCAAGCCCAATCAGGCAGGGGCTTATAACGACTGATGAATATACTGATAGACGTTAACCACCCGGCCCAGGTTCACTATTTTAGAAACCTGTACCGAGAGCTGTCTGGAGAGCATAAGGTGTTTTTCAGCAGCAAAGAGGTTCCCATTATCGATGGTTTGTTTCGGGCTTATGAGATTCCTTATTATTCCTATGGCAAGAAAAAGGACAGTATGGTTCAAAAGGCTATCAGCCAAGTCAGGTACAATGTAGAGTGTCTCAGGTTGCAAAGGAAGCTGAATATCGATATTGCCCTTGGCTCTTCTGCCTCCAATGTGCATGCGGCTCTTTTTACCCAAGCCATTTCTATAGCTACCACCGATAGTGACCTCGCAGTGCTGCCATTTGCTGCCAAGTTTGTTTATCCTTTTGCAGATTATTTGATGACGCCGGAAACCCTGGCGTTTCAAAAACATAAAAAGCAGATCTGTTATCCTGGCTATCAAGAATTGGCTTACTTGCATCCCAATAGGTTTACCCCAGATCCCGAAGTCTTGTCCTTGTGTGGATTGAAGGAGGGAGAGCCTTATTTTGTGCTGAGATTTACCGCGTTTAAGGCCCATCACGATATTGGTATGTACGGTCTTTCAAGAGAGCAAAAGTGGGATTTAATCAGGCTATTGGAGTCCCATGGCAGGGTTTTGATAACTACCGAGGTAAATGATCCGGAATTTGTAAAGTATCATATCCCCTTGGCACCCGAGAAAATGCATTCTCTGCTTTATTATGCTTCCATGCTGGTATGCGACAGCCAGACGATGACCACCGAAGCCGCAATATTGGGTACCCCTGCATTCAGATGTAATACTTTTGCGGGGAAACTGACGGTCATCGAGGAAATCGAAAAGTATTATGATCTTGCCTATAGCTACTACCCGAGACATTTTAACTGGATGTTGAAAAAAATCGGCGAGGTTCTAAGTGACAAAGACTATAAACAAAAGTGGTCTGAGAAGAGAAAGGCTCTTTTGAGGGATAAGATAGATGTTACGGCATTTTGGGCTTGGATGCTTGAAAATGCTCCTGGCTCATTGGAAGCAATAAAGGCAAAGAAAGTAGATTTTGACCGGTTCAGATAAGTATTGCTTCCAAGCTTATTCCAATAAATTGTAGGACATAGGAAAAGGAACCCCTTTTCCTATGCTATTATATGATTTAAGCTACGGATTTAAAAAGAAAAATCAAATCAATAGAGGAACACTATGTTCAAGGACAAAACAATCATTATTACGGGTGGAACCGGCTCATTCGGTAATGCAACCTTAAACCGATTCCTGGATTCTGACATCAAGGAGATTCGCATATTCAGTCGCGACGAAAAGAAGCAGGATGATATGCGCAAGCTGTATAAAAACGACAAAATCAAGTTTTATATCGGGGACGTGCGTGACTATGATAGCATCTTTAACGCCATGGTGGGCGTAGACTATGTATTCCACGCTGCGGCTCTCAAGCAAGTGCCGTCCTGTGAGTTTTTCCCGGTGCAGGCTGTGAAAACCAATATCCTGGGTGCAGAAAACGTGCTCCGTGCCGCGATCGCCAACAAGGTGAAAAAGGCAATCGTGCTCTCCACGGACAAGGCAGTTTACCCTGTCAATGCCATGGGAATGAGCAAGGCACTGATGGAGAAGGTGATGGTGGCCTATTCACGTCAGCAACCCCAAAATGGAACGGTTTTATGCGGCACGCGCTATGGGAACGTGATGGCGTCACGTGGTTCAGTGATTCCTTTGTTTATCGAGCAGATTAAGGCAGAGAAACCTATCACGGTTACCGATCCCGAGATGACCAGATATCTGATGTCTCTGGAAGAAGCGGTGGAACTGGTGGTCTTTGCCTATCAAAATGGAGTACCGGGCGATATATTTGTGCAAAAATCGCCCGCCTCTACGATAATCGACCTCGCCCAGGCTCTGATAGAGCTCTTTGAAGCCAAAACTGAGATCAAGATTATTGGTACCAGGCACGGCGAAAAGAAGCATGAAACATTGGTCAATAGAGAAGAAATGGTAAAGGCAATCGATCTTCCGGGATACTTCCGCATCCCTGCAGATACCAGAGACCTGAACTATGACAAGTACTTCAGCGATGGGCAGGCAAAGCTGGCGGAAGCAGAGGACTATACTTCTGAGAATACTTACAGGCTGAGCATTCCGGAGATCAAAGAGAAATTGCTTTCACTGCAGTATGTGAGAGATGAATTAGCGGCTCGTGGATGAGCGCGGGGTTCACTAGAGCGAGGTCAAAGCTCTTTACGATCCAAAAAACGGGAGGATAAGAAAGTGATAAGAATAGGTATTACCGGTCAAGCCGGTTTTATTGGTACACATCTGTTTAATACTTTGAGCTTGCATAAGGATAAATATGTTACGGTGCCCTTTGAGGATAGTTTCTTTGATACTGAAGCTACTTTAGATGATTTTGTGCAGCAATGCGATGTGATCGTTCATTTGGCGGCCATGAACAGGCATAGTGATGCCAACATCCTGTATAAGACCAACATCGAATTGGTGCAGAAGCTGATCAATGCGATGGAAAGAACCCGGAGCAAGCCATATGTGATTATGAGCTCATCTCTGCAAGAAGAAAGAGACAACCTCTACGGCCGTTCAAAACGTGAGGGGAGAGAGCTCTTCAATCAGTGGGCAGATAGAAATGATGCTACTTTTACAGGCCTGATCATCCCGAATGTGTTTGGGCCCTTTGGCGTGCCTTTTTACAATTCCGTGGTTTCCACCTTTTCTCATCAGGTTGCTACAGGGCTGGAACCCAAGATTGAAGTGGATGCAGAACTGAAGCTGATCTATGTGGGTGATCTGGTGAAGAAAATCATGGAGTTGGTAGATGAGGGCAGTTCAAGGCAAAGATGTATTGAAGTGGAGCATACCGCACAGCATAAGGTAAGCGAGCTCCTGGCCAAGCTCAGGGGCTACAAAGAGTTATACATGGACAAGGGCATTTTCCCAGACCTTTCTGACTGGTTTGAATGCTGTCTGTTCAATACCTTCCGTTGCTACATTCCCTCAGGACACTTCCCTGCGAAATACACCCAACACTCTGATCCCAGAGGAGTGTTTGTGGAAGTAATGAAGTTTTGTTCAGGCGGACAGGTCTCATTTTCTACCACCGTCCCCGGCATTACCAGAGGGAACCACTTTCACATCCGCAAGGTGGAAAGATTTGCCGTTATTAAGGGCAAAGCATCTATCAAGCTGCGCAAATACAGAACCGATGAAGTGATAGAATACGTCTTGGACGGCTCAGAACCTGCTTATGTGGATATGCCGGTCTGGTATACACATAACATCACCAATATCGGCGATACCGAGCTGTTAACCATGTTCTGGATCAACGAGTTTTACGATCCCGAAGACCCGGACACATACTATGAGGAAGTGTGAAAAGGAGGAGAAAATGCTGAAAGTAATAACAGTGGTTGGTACCCGGCCGGAGATCATCCGGCTGGCGTGTGTGATCCAACTCTTTGATAAATATACAAGTCACATCCTGGTGCATACGGGCCAGAACTACGATTATGAGCTGAATGAGATATTTTTTGAAGACTTGCAGCTTAGAAAACCGGACTACTTCCTCAATGTGGATACCTCCTCGCTGGGACGTGTTTTGGGAGAAACGCTGATCGGGATCGAGGAAGTAATGCGCAAGGAAAAGCCGGATGCCATGCTGATCCTGGGCGATACCAATGCCAGCATTGCGGCCATCATGGCAAAACGCATGCGCATCCCCATCTATCATATGGAAGCAGGAAACCGCAGCTTTGATGCCAATGTGCCGGAAGAGATCAACCGGAAAATGATCGATCATATTGCTGATTTTAATCTGGTTTATACTGAGAATTCCAGACGTCACCTGCTGGCAGAAGGGTTGTCGCACCGCAGGGTGTATTTGACGGGCTCACCAATGTTTGAGGTTTTAAATCAATATCTGCCCAGAATAAAAGAGTCTAAGGCTCTTGAGGAACTGGATTTGGAGGCAAGAAAGTATTTTCTGGTCTCCGTGCATAGGGAAGAGAATGTGGATTATCCGGAAAACCTCAAGGCTATTGGCAAGGTGCTGAACACCTTGGCTGAAACCTATCAGTATCCAATTGTCGTCAGCACTCATCCCAGGACTAGGAAAAGAATAGAGATGCTGGATGGCTTCGTCTTCGATCCACTGATCAGGTTTCTTAAGCCCTTCGGCTTCCTGGACTATAACTATCTGCAAATGAATGCTAAGTGTGTGATTTCCGATAGTGGCACAATTAGCGAAGAAAGCTCAATTCTCAAGTTTCCTGCAATTACTATCCGCAATTCCATGGAGCGCCCGGAAGCTATTGATGCCGGAACCATTATCCTGACGGGCTTCAATCCCCAGACTGTATTGGATTCCATCAAGTTGGTGGTAGATGAAAATGCCGAGTATGAAAAGATCTGTCCAGAGTATGAAGTTGCAAATACATCCATGAGGGTGCTGAAGCTGGTGATGGGAACTGCAAGACTGCATAAGCAGTGGAGCGGACTCTATTAAGGTGCTGAAGTTTGTTTCACAATATAATCACGGCGATCCTGAAACACTCCTATAGAGGAGAGTTTAGATTTAGCGTCTCAGATGCCATTTTCAACGAGATGGTGGCAAAGAAGCTGAATATACCCGGGGTTGCGGCAATTGATATTGCGAGTATGCACAAATACCTGCAAGCCAGGGTCTATCTTGGGCTCAGCCGCAAATATTCCTTCAAGATAGATATCAAACTGGAGTATGGTGGCTTCAGGGCTGGTGATAATACAGCAGTGCTCGTCTTCAATTGGGCTTGCCCCAAGCTGGTCAAAAAAGTTATCATACCCCGCCTCGAGAAACTGGAATTCATGTCTGCCCGAGATGGAAAGCTGGTCTTGGACTTTTACAAGATTAAGTCCCTGCAGGATAATGAACAGATAATGGAAATCCTGAGCACTCTACGCCATCTTGAAGTTGGTTTTAGTCCCGGCGTGGTGGCGTTCAGAGCGAAGCTGTTGAATGATAGGCGAGAGGGGTGAGGGGCTTACTTTCGGGTTGCTCACATTTTCTCATCGAAATTATGGATGGTGCCGACGTGCGGGATACTTGCCTGGCTAACTTAATTTGGCAATATTTGATGTAGATGGGTACTTGGTTGCCAGATAAGGAGATATGGCGTTTTGGTGAGCGGCGTTTCTGCCTTTTAGGTGAGGTCGTCAGGGTATATTATAGAAGGGCTTTCGAAGAGTGAGAGAGGGAGGGGGCGAGCTGCGCTCGCAGTTGTCAGTGAGTGAGTTGCCAGTTGTGAGTTGCTGCGTGGGCTTTGAAGATGCGGATGGTTGTGGCGGGGATACGCACTTCTCTGGAGTTCTTTCCTTTTCCACGAATGCACACGAATTACACGAATGATATAATAAGGGGTTACGGTGGGCTGTAGTTGCAGAGACGGGGGAGCTCTGTGGGATGGATAAAGGCCATTGGTAGCTATAGAAATTACACGAATTATGAGATAAGAAGGTCCACGAATGCTTTTCTTTTTTCACGAATGCACCCGAATGGACACGAATTATGGAGGCGGCATCTCTGGCAGTGGCAAATG
>JGI24503J29689_10013487_pt1 | contig 26468 bp, 29 predicted proteins | sample BioPla3RNA2_FD_29689 | JGI IMG/M metagenome (IMG submission 29689)
TTTATTTTGAAAATATTAGATAGATTATTTAAATATTTTAACAAAATAGGTGTAAAGAAAAATAATAATGAAAATAAAATAAAAACTAAAGAAGATGAAGAAGTAAATCAAAGATGGGAGAAATTTGTACAGTATTTTCGTGTAAGCACTATTACAGGGATAATGTACGGGATGGCAATAGGGTGGATGTGGGGACTTAAAGGATTTTTTATTTATGGACCACTTGTGGGATTTGTAGTAGGATTAATATTAGCAGTAATATTTACATTTGATAAAAGAAATAAAAATATTGATAGAGATCAGTATCTGTAATAAAGGAGTAAAGATGGAGATATCGTTAAATAACGAAGAAAATATTATAAAAGGTAGTAAAATAATAAAAAATGGTGGATTAGTAGCATTTCCCACAGAAACAGTATATGGATTAGGAGCAGATGTATTTAATCCAATTGCAATTGCAAAAATATTTGAGGCTAAACAGAGACCATTTTTTGATCCATTAATAGCACATGTAGATAGTTTAGATAAATTAAAAACTGTCGCAATTACTAATGATAGCAGAATAGAGAAAATCATAGAGAGATTTTGGCCAGGACCATTAACTCTTATTTTACCAAAAAAAGAAAATGTTCCCGATATTGTAACTTCTGGCCTTAATACTGTGGCAGTGAGAATGCCAAATCACAACACGGCACTTAGATTAATTAAAAATTCTGGGACAGCAGTTGCAGCACCTAGTGCAAATCCTTTTGGGTATCTTAGTCCTACAAAGGCAATACATGTGTATGAACAATTAAATAATAAAATAGATATGATATTAGATGGTGGTGATTGTGAAATAGGTGTTGAATCAACAATACTTGATTTAACCAAAGAGATACCAGTTATTTTAAGACCTGGTGGATTACCAAAAGAGGAAATTGAAAAATTAATTGGCAAAGTAGATAGTTTTGATAGAAGTGTAGCAACTCCTACAGCTCCTGGTCAATTACCAAGTCATTATTCGCCACGTAAACATCTACATATTTTATATAACGGAATTAATAATAATATAGATTTTAAAAATAGTGCGTATTTATCTTTTGGAAATTATAATAATAAAGAGGGATTTAAAGTAGTAAAAAATCTATCAAAAAATAAAAATATGCTTGAAGCAGCTGCAAATTTATTTTCATTACTTCATGAACTAGATAAGGAAGATGTTGAAAAAATATATGTTGAAAAAATTAGTGATGTTGGTATAGGTAAAGCTATTATGGATAGATTATTTAAAGCGTCTAAAAAATAAAATAATATATAGGGGGTTTTTTCATTGAAAGAAAAGCTAGTTTTTGCACTAGATGTATCTAATTTCGAAGAAGCGGAAAGTTTAGTTAAAGAATTAAAGGATTATGTTGGAGTTTTTAAAGTCGGTAAAGAACTATTTACTGCTGTTGGACCAGATATATTTAAAATGATAATAAAAAACGGTGGAAATGTATTTGCCGATATGAAATATAATGATATACCAAATACTGTAGCAAGCGCAAGTAGAGTTTTAGTAAATTATGATGTACAAATATTTAATATTCATGCAAATGGTGGATATGAGATGATTAAACAAACAAGAGAAGCTATAGATGATGAAGCTAAAAAACTTGGTAAAAAAAGACCAGTTTTATTAGCAGTAACAGTACTTACAAGTCTTAGTGACGAAGATATGAAAATGATGAACATAAATGAAACAGCAAAAGAACATGTACTTACATTAGCTAAAATGGCTAAAGATGCAGGTGCAGATGGAGTTGTTTGTTCACCACAAGAAGTTACACTTATAAAAGAAAATTTAGGTTCTGATTTCATTACGTTAACACCTGGAATAAGACCAGCTTGGTCAGTGAAAGGGGATCAAAAAAGAATAATGACACCAAGAGAAGCTGTGGAAAAAGGAACTAATTATATTGTAGTAGGAAGACCAATAAAAGCTGCTGAAAATAGAGTAGAAGCTGCTAAAAAAATCCTTGATGAAATGGAAGGTAAATAGTTATGATGCAACAAAAATTTAATCAATCAAAAATGAACGCCCGTCAAATGATGGGTGCACAAAGTATGCTTAGTATGCAAAGTTTATTTCAAAAAATAGGTAAAGGAAAAAGAAAATTTAAAATAATATTTGATAGAAATAGTAAAATGTTTTTCAATAAATTTTGTACAGATTATAAAAAAATGATGGTAAAAAATGGTGGAATGTTGCCAAATGTTCTGGAATTTTTTGATTATGTGATTACTGAATCAAAAAATAAAAATACTATGGAGATCTATTTTAGTTATGAGGAATTAGAATTTTTTAAAAAAATATTTATTGAAACCCTTAAAGGTATGGAAGAGATGAACTATAAATGGTACCAATTTCTTAAAAGAATACAGAAAAAATTTCTTGTAGACAACTCAAAAATAATGTTAAAAATATTTAATAGTTAAAAATCAATTTAATATAAATAAAGGGAAAATCTAAAAAAAATGGTATATATTTATTAAAGAAATAAATATATAGGAAAAAAAGGGGAGGGAGCTATTATTAATGCTTAATTAATATAGCAAAAATATGGAAAATGAGTTTGATTTAAAAAGTATAAATGTAGATTTAGAGGCAATTAAATTAGTAGAAGAAGAGCTTATCCATGAAAGAAAAATTTTCCCATACCAACAAACACCACGTGAAGTACATCTTGCAATGGTTGATACAAATGATATGAATACAATTGTTCAATTAAAAACAAGATTAAAAAAAAGAATTATACCAATTAAAATGTCTGAAAATGATTTTTTTATGTTAACAACAAGATATTTCGGTGTAGGATCTGGTATGTTCGTTGGAAAAGAACAGGAAGTTAAATTTACACAAGATTTTGATATTGAAGACAATAGTGATAGTGCTGAGATAATACAATTTGTAAATAAAGTTATACTTGATGCATACAAAAGAGGTTCTACAGATATTCATTTAGAACCGATTAAAAATGATGTACTTCTTAGATATCGTATAGATGGAGTTTTACATAATGTACCAATTCCATCTAGTATAAAAAATGTATTTTTAGCTGTTGTATCTAGGATAAAAATAATGGCAGATCTAGATATTGCTGAGAAAAGACTACCACAAGATGGGCGTATAAAAATTAGAGTTGGAGATAAAGAACAAGAACTTAGAATCTCGATTTTACCTACGATAAATGGCGAAGGGATAGTTATAAGAATACTTGCAAACCAAAAAGGGGAAATGGATCTAGAAAAATTAGGTATGGAAAAAGATACAATGGAAAATTTCCGTAAATTAGTACATAGACCAAATGGGATTGTTTTAGTAACTGGTCCAACTGGTAGTGGTAAAACGACGACATTATTTTCTGCTATAAAAGAGATTAATGATAATACCAAAAAAATAATTACAATAGAGGACCCTGTAGAGTATCAATTAGACGGAGTATCGCAAATACAAGTAAAAGCAGATATCGGATTAGATTTTGCTGCTGGATTACGTGCTATATTAAGACAAGATCCGGATATAATAATGGTTGGGGAAATTAGAGATAGAGAAACTGCTGAAATAGCAATAAGATCATCATTAACAGGGCATTTAGTGTTTGCAACTCTACATACAAATGACTCTATTAGCTCTGTAACAAGATTAATAGATATGGGGATAGAACCATATTTAATTACATCATCTCTAATTGGAGTATTAGCACAAAGACTTGTTCGTAAAATATGTCCATATTGTAAAGCAGAGAAAACATTAGACAATGGGGAGGTAACTTTTTATGGGAAAGGTTGCGATTATTGTTTTGGAACAGGTTATAAAGGTAGATCAAGTATACATGAACTTTATATGATAGATGACGTTACAAAAAAAGATATATTATCTGGTAAAACTAACTTTGAAATTAAGCAAAATTTGAAAAAATTAAATTGGCGAGATCTAAAAGAGGATGGACTTGAAAAGGTAAAAAGAGGAGAAACTACATACGAAGAACTTTACCGTGTTGCATGGTAAAATATAATTAAAAAAGGAGGAAGTTGCGTGAAATAATACTTTATTTCATTAATTTTACGTGGCGATATAATATGAAATATGCAATTATTTTAATAGATGGAATGGCAGATGAAAAAATAGAAAAACTTAACTATAAAACACCATTTGAAGTAGCAAAAACACCAAATATAGATAAACTTGCAAAAGAAGCTACTTTTGGGACATTTTTAACTTTACCAGATGAATTCCCAACTTCTTCTGATGTGGCAAATATGTCTGTACTAGGTTGGGATTTAAAAAGAAGTTATACTGGCCGTGGAGCAGTAGAAAGCTATGGGGCAGGTATATTAATGACACCTGATATGGTTGCTTTTAGAATGAACTTAATTACAGTAAAAGATGGATTAATAGAAGACTACTCTGCAGGGCATATAAGTGAAGAGGAAGCGAGAGTATTAATTGATTATTTAAAAGAAAATCTTGATACAGAGGAGATGTTTATGGGGCAAGGTGTAAGCTATAGACATTTACTGTATTTTAAAGGGGAAAAATATAGTCCAAATATAGCTTATGAAAAACCAGATTCTTCTCATGGAATTGAATGGGAAACAATTTTACCTAAGGCATTAGATGAAAAAGCTAAGTTAACAGAAGAAAAACTAATAAAATTAGTATATAAATCAAAAGAACTACTTGAAAATCACCCAATTAACATAAAAAGGGTAAAAGAGGGTAAAAATCCTGCAAATATAGTTTGGCCATGGTCTGGTGGTGGAAAGCCTGATATGCAAACTTTTTATGAAATGTACAATAAAAAAGGAGCTATTGTATCTGCAGTAGATGTTATATTGGGACTAGGTAGATTAGGTGAGATGGATATAGATAAACCAGAAGGGGCAACTGGATTTATTGATACAAATTATGAGAACAAAGCTATTGCTGCAGTTGAATTACTTAAAAAGAATGATTTTGTATATTTACATGTGGAAGCTGTAGATGAGTGTGGACATATGGGAGATTTAGAAAAAAAAATAGATGCAATTGAGAGTGTGGATAAAAGATTAGTAGGTAAGTTCTTAGAAGTATATTATAAGGAGATAGGGGAAGAGATACGGATAATGATATTACCAGATCATCCGGTACCTATTAGACTTAGACAACATACACGTGATAAAGTACCATTTATGGTATGGGGGAAAAATGTAAAAGTAGATGAAAATATAAAAGAATATAATGAGGAAACTTGTAAAAATGGGAAATACACAAATTTAAAAGGTAGAGAGTTAATGGACCTTTTATTTGCAAATGAAGAAATATAAAAAAGTTAAAATAGAAAGGAAGGTGAATTAATTATCGTAAAATCATGTGTTTTTATGGTAATTAAATAAAATAATGATAAATGAAAAAAGAGTAATAGATGAATTTATAGAAATGGTAAAAATATATTCACCTTCTCTAAATGAACGAGATATGGCAGATTATACTATCACAAAACTTAAAGATTTAGGATTAGATGTAATTGAAGATGATGTAAATAAAAAAATAAACGGTAATACTGGGAATGTAATTGGTTATTTAAAAGGGGATAGCTCTAAACCAAAATTAATGTTTAGTGCTCACTTAGATACAGTGGAACCTGCCAAAAATATAAAACCGATAATAGAGGATGGTTATATTAAAACAGATGGAACAACAATATTAGGTGGGGATGATAAAGCGGGATTAGCTGCAATATTAGAGATGCTTCGTATTATAAAAGAAAATAATATTTCTCATCCAGATATTTATATAATATTTTCTGTAGCAGAGGAGATTGGTCTTTTAGGTGCAAGAAATATTGATCTTATAAAGTATAATATTGATTACGGATTTATCTTAGATGCAGACGGAGAACCAGGTACTGTAATAAAGCAGGCACCTTATCAAAATAGTTTCGAACTTATATTTAAGGGGAAGGCAGCACATGCAGGTATGGAGCCAGAAAAAGGGATAAATGCTCTAATGGTAGCAGCAAATGCAATAAATAAAATTAAGTTTGGTAGAATTAATAGCGATACAACTATTAACCTGGGGATAATTAATGGTGGACGTGCAACTAATATTGTAATGGAAGAGGTAAAAATCGAGGGTGAAGCCAGAAGTTACAATGAATTTGAAGTTGAAAAAATATGTGAGGATTTATTTAAAGAGTGTGAAAAAACTGCTAATGAATTTGGAGCGAAATTCACATATTCAAAAAAAAGAGAATATAACGGATTTTTAATAGATGAGAACTCTGAAATATTAAATCTAGTGAAAAAAGCGTGTGAAAAAACTGATTTAAAATATAGATCTGTATCAATTGGTGGAGGAAGTGATGTAAATGTGTATAATGAAAAAAACATTAATGCAATTAATTTATCAATTGGTATGGAAAAAATGCATACTATAGAGGAAAAAATATCTATCAAAAATGTAATAAAACTTACAAAACTTTTAATTCAAATTATAAAGGAGTGCTAATTTTATTATGAAAATAAAAAGAGATAAAAAAGGCAATATTTTGTATAAAGCTTTAATTTTATTTATTGTTTTTATAGGTATTTTTATTTTTAGAAACAATATAATCTCTATAGGTAATTCTATTGGTAGAGTTTTTTATCCTATAAAAGAATTTGTATACAAAACAACTTATGATGCGAAAAGTAATATAACAAGTTTAAAAAACATTAATGATCTTATTAAAGAGACACGAAGATTACAGGTAAATAACTACGAATTAGAACTAAAATTACTTGAATATAAAGAATTAGAGAAAGAAAATAGAAGATTAAAAGAGATTCTTAATATTGTAAAAGATTATGAATATAGATTTTTAATTGCTAATGTACAATATCGTGATGCAATGAGTATTTACGAGATGATGTATATTGATAAAGGAAGCGACGATGGAGTAACTCTTGATATGGTTGCTATTAAAGATGGGGCTCTTCTTGGTCGTGTTGTATATGTAGACTCTAAAAAATCTAAAATTGACTTAATTACTAAAAATGAATTTAAAGTCAGTGCAGTTTCTAAAGATAAGAAAAACTTAGGTATATTAAGCGGGAAAAATCGTAATAAATTAGATTTAAATTATGTAATCGTAGATGCCGATATGGAAAAAGGAGATGAGATATATACTTCTGGAATAAGCAACATTTTCCCTAAAAATATATTAATCGGTAAAATATCAAAGGTAGAAAAATCATCAGATAACCTTTATAAAAAAATAGAGATAAGTTTACCTTATAGTTTTATTGATATTAACGAAGTTATACTATTAAAAGTAGATCTGATAGAGAATAGCGCTTTAAACAATGAATTATAAATATATTAAAGAAGGTGATTATAATGAAAAAAAATATTTTAATACTGTTTTTTATTATGTGTATAACTACAATTGCAAATGATTTTAATAAAATTGATACATTTAATTTAACAATTAAAGAAAAAAGAGTAATAAATAATACTGAAAAAGAGAAAATATACAGCTTAAAGTCAATACTTCCAAATATTATTATTCAAGAAATTATGTCACCTAAAATAAATAAAGGGGAGAAACATATCTATAAGGATAATGAAAAAACTACTTATATCCCTATGTTTAATCAAAAAAATACCGAAAAATATAATGATGAGGAATTTTATATAATAAAGCTAATAAAAGATATGAAAAATATTAATATTGAAGAGTGTGAAGGAAATATATGTAAAATTAATGACAAAATTATAAAAATTAACCCTGAAACACTAGATATTGATGAGATAATATATAGTGAAAACGAAAAAATAGTTTTTAGTAACTATGAAATTACAGAAAGTGGAATAATTTTTCCTTTCCTTATACAAATATATGACGGCAATAATATAATATCAGAACTGGTAATAGAGGAAGCTTTTATTAATGTTGAAATAGATGAAAAAGATTACAATATATAAGGGTGATTAATATGAATATAGAAAAATATATAGATCATACATTTTTAAAAAGCGATGCAAGTTATAGCGATATAAAAAAACTTTGTAATGAAGCAATAAAATATGATTTTTATTCTGTTTGTATAAATCCATACTTTGTAAAAATGGCAAAACGATTATTAGAAAATAGTAATGTAAAAGTATGTACGGTAATTGGATTTCCTCTAGGTGCAAATATTATATCTACAAAAATATTTGAAACGAATCAAGCAATATTAGATGGTGTAGATGAGATAGATATGGTTATGAATATTACAGAATTTAAAGAAAAAAATTATAATTTTATAAAAGAGGAGATAAATTGTATAAAAAAAGAGTGTGGGGATAAAATATTAAAGGTTATTATAGAGACTTGTGCACTAACAAAAGATGAAATTGTAAAAGCATGTGAAATAGTGGATACTACAGATGCAGATTTCATTAAAACTTCAACTGGATTTGGTAAATACGGAGCCAATTACGAAGATGTGAAACTTATGTTAGATAATGTAAAAAAACTATCTGTAAAAGCATCTGGTGGTATAAGTGATGGAAAAATCGCTAAAGAGTATATTAATATGGGCGTAAAGAGAATAGGTACCAGTAATGGAGTTAAAATAATAGAAAATATAATAGGAAGTACTGATTATTAATGAAAATTATAAAAACAGAGGGCATTTTATTAAATAAAGTTGACTTTGGTGAAGGAGATAGAATTGTAAAAATATTTACTAAAGATTATGGAAAATTATCAATTCTTTTAAAAGGGATAAAAAAATCAAAAAAAAGAGAGAAATTTGCAAGTGATTTGTTAAATGTTAGTTATGTAACACTACTGAAAAAAGACAATAGAGATTTAGATATATGTAATGATATCTCTCTAAAAAGAACTTTTAATATAAAGGATAACTTTTGGAAAATAAATATATTTTTTTATATTGCAATATTCCTAGATAAATATACTGAAGAAAACGATAAAAATATTGTTTTATATAACAGAGCAATAAAAACATTTAACTATATTGAAAAAGAAGAAAATAAAGAAAAAATCCTAATATCAATATCATATTTTTTATTTATGGTAATAAAAGAAGAGGGATATGAATTTTGTATTAATGAGGGAAATATTTTTGATATAGAAAATAGTGTTATTGGAAGCAAGATAAGTGCAAATTATAAAAGGATATCGAATATAGAAAAAAATTATATTAATTTACTAAATAAAGTTGACATAAATGCCATTTATAAGCTAAAATTAAGTATAATGGAAATTTTAGATATTATAAGCATTTTAGAGTTATATATTGTTTATCATTTAAATTTAAATATAAAAAAAATTAAAAATTTAATAAGGGAGGATATGTAAATGGAAGTTGTAAAAATAACAGATTATATGTCGGTAGATCTTATTAACCTAGATCTGCAATCAAAAAATAAGGCACAAGTGTTAAAGGAGCTTTTATCTGTTATAGCGAAGTCACCTAACATAGTAGACAGTGAAAAATGTTATGAAGCACTAATTACTAGAGAAAAAATGGGAAGTACTGGTATAGGTAAATCAGTAGCTATACCACATGCTAAAACAGAATATTCTGAAAATCTAACAATAGGTTTTGGAATTAATAAAGATGGAATTGATTTTGATTCACTAGACTCAGAAAAAGCAAAAATTTTCTTTATTTTCGCATCACCAATAAAAGATAGTCAAATCTATTTAAAAATATTAGCTAGAATATCTAGATTAATAAGAAATGAGGCATTTAGAACATCATTACTAAAAGCAAAATCACCGGAAGAGATTATAGAGCTTATAAATAAAGAGGAAGCTTTACAATAGTTGATTATATTTAAAGATATACTATAATCGTAGCAATAATAAAATTATTAAATAGTGAAAGGTGGTGTAAATCTATTAAATTGCATAGACTTTTATGTCGTTTAATAGCGTAATATGAGATGTCCATTTTGTAGTGATGAAAACTCAAAAGTACTAGAGAGCAGAAATGGTGCTAACGGTAAAAGTATAAGACGAAGACGGGAATGTGTAGCTTGTAAAAATAGATTTACAACCTATGAAACTATCGAACACTCTCCCGTTATTGTTATTAAAAAAGATAGTAGAAGAGAAGAATTTAATAGAGAAAAACTAAAAAAAGGTTTAATAACTGCCACAGAAAAAAGAAATATTAGTATAGAAACAATAGACAGTATAGTTTTAGATATAGAATTAGAATTTGCAAGCAGAATAAATTCTGAAGTAAAAACAGATGAAATAGGACAAGTAATTATGGATAAGCTTAAAAAGCTTGATAAGGTTGCTTATGTTAGATTCGCTTCGGTATATAAAGAGTTTAATGATTTAGAGAGTTTTAAAGAGGAGATAGAAAAACTTAGTAAAAACAATACTTTATAAAAAGGAAGTTGATATTATGGAAAAAAAAGTATCAATCGAAGCTGTGAAAAACAATCCAAATGTTAGATTACTAATAAAAAATGCTGATAGATGCATGGAAGCAATTGGTTATACAGAACATGGTTTGCGTCATACAGATATTGTTTCTAGAAATGCTTATAAAATTTTAAGAGAACTTTCTTATGATGATAGAACATGTGAATTAGCAGCCATTGCAAGCTATTTACATGATATAGGTAATGGAATAAATAGATTAAGTCATCCACAAACTGGAGCTTTACTTGCAAGAGATATACTAAAAGAGATGGGGATGAATTGTGATGAAATAATAGTAGTAATGAGTGCAATAGGTAATCACGATGAAACATATGGAGGTCAACCAATAGATGTTGTGTCTGCTGCAACTATTATTGCTGATAAAAGTGATGTACATAGATCAAGAGTTAGGAGTACAGAGCAATTGCTATTCGATATTCACGATAGAGTAAATTATGCTGCAACTTCATCTAGTCTAAACATTAATAAAGATAAGAAAATAATTACGCTAGCATTAAAAATAGATACTGAAATTTCGCAAATTATGGAATATTTTGAGATTTTTTTATCTAGAATGATCATATGTAAAAAAGCGGCAAATACATTAAATTGTAAATTTAAATTAGAAATAAATGAGCATAGTTTATTATAGTAAAAAGGGGGCATAATTATGTATAAAAAAAAGATTATAGTAATTCATGGAGTAAATTTAAATCTTTTAGGAATAAGAGAAAAAGAAATTTATGGTGGATTTACTTATGATGAAATAAATAACCTAATAAAAAATTATGCTGATGAATATAATTTTGATTTAAGAATATTCCAGTCAAATTATGAAGGTGATATTGTAGAGGAAATACATGCTGCGTATAAAGAAGGTATTGACTATATTGTAATGAATCCAGGTGCTTTTACCCACTACAGTATAGCAATTAGAGATGCAATTGCATCAGTAAAGATACCAACAATAGAAGTTCATATATCAAATGTACATAAAAGAGAAGAATTTAGAGAAAAATCGGTAATTGCACCTGTATGTGAAGGACAAATTACAGGTTTTGGATATTATAGCTATATAATGGCATTAAATTATATTAAAATTAAAGAGATAGATTAGGCAGAAGGTGTGATTAATATAAAAAACATAATAATAAATTTATTTAAGGGGTTATTTATTGGTATAGCCAATGTAATTCCAGGTGTATCAGGTGGTACAATAGTACTTTTATTAGGTATATATGAGAGATTATTGGAATCAATAGGGAGTTTTTTTTCCGATAAAACTAAGATGAAAGAGAGATTTTTATTTATACTTAATATTTTAGTAGGGGTATTAGTTGGAATTCTACTATTTGCAAAAGTTATTAGTTTTTTAAATGAAAACTATCCAGAACCCACATCATTTTTTTTCATAGGTTTAATTTTAGCTTCGATACCATTTTTAATTTCTAACTATGAAGGTAAAAAAATTAATTTTAGAAATATAGTCTGTTTTTTTTGTGGATTTAATTTTGTATTGTTATTTTTGTTAATTGAGAATATGTATAAAGTTAATAGTACTTTAACTAATGAGATTACATTACTGTACGGAATAAAGCTTTTTATAGTAAGTTTCATAGCTGCAGGAACTATGGTTGTTCCAGGAGTATCTGGTTCATTCTTATTAATTTTACTTGGTGAGTACTACAATATACTTAACTTCATAAATACAATGAATATATTACCATTAGTAATAGTATCATTTGGTGTAGGTTTAGGAATTTTAATATTTTCTAAAATAATAAATTGGTTTCTTAAAAAACATAAAGATGTAACGATGAGTTTTATTATAGGACTTGTAATAGCATCTGTTTTCAAAGTTTTTGTTGGCTTTACTTTTATTGGGATTTTACCGATACTAAATATAATAGCCTTTACATTTGGTGCTATATTAGTTATATTTTTAGGAAAAAAATCATAGGAAGAGGTGCATTAATATGAAGTTATTTAATAGTGAATTTACAATAATGGAAAAAAGTATGGATGCATATTCATTAAGAGCAAAAGCTCTTGCGAATAATATTTCCAATGTGAATACGCCGAATTATAAAAGGGAAGACACTGATTTTGAAAATATCTTAAGAGAAGCAATTGATAAAGAAAACAATCCTAAAATAGAGGGGCGTACAACAAACAATAGACATATTAAAATCAATGAACATCCATCTATAGATACTATTCAGGCAAAAATTATAAAAGAGAAGAACCTTATAATGAGAAATGACAGAAATAGTGTAGATATTGAGGTGGAAGAATCTGAATTTTCAAAAAATAATATAAGATATCAGTTTGCTACAAATAGATTAACACAAGATTTTAATATTATAAGAAATGTTATAAAATCAAAATAGTTTGTCATTTATAGTAAGGAGTGTGATTTAGGTGAGTATATTTAGTATGATAAATGTAAGTGCATCTGGTATGACGGCTGAACGGATGAGAATGGATGTAATATCTGAAAATATTGCAAATGTGGAAACTACTGTTACTGAAAATGGTGGACCATACAGAAGAAAAACAGCAATATTTCAAGAAAGAAAAAATACAGAGTTTAAAATTCCATTTGATAGTATAGAAAAAGAGGAAAATAAAGTTGGGAATGGAGTAAGAGTTATAAAAATTGCTGAGGATAAATCACCATTTAAATATAAATATGATCCAAATCATCCAAATGCAAATGAGGAAGGCTATGTTGCTATGCCAAATGTAAATATTGTAAAAGAGATGACAGATATGATAACAGCATCTAGAGCATATGAAGCGAATGCAACTGTAATTACAACTGCTAAAGGGATGGCAAATGCTGCACTTAATATAGGTAAATAATTTATAAAAGAGGTGTTTGCAAATGAATATAAACTTATTTAATAATATGCCAATTAAAATAAAAGATAATATGTTTGAAAATAAAATTGGTAGCGATTCTAAACTGGATAACAATGAGAATTCAAAATTTAATGTTATGTTAAAAGAGATGTTTAATGAAGCAAATCAATTAAAAATAGATTCTGATAAAATGACAGGAGATTTTTTAGCTGGTAAAACTGATAATTTACATGAAGTTATGATAACAGCACAGAAAGCAGAAATTGCAATTTCATTTATTACAGAGGTAAGAAATAGATTAGTAGAAGCTTATCAGGAATTTTCTAGAATGCAATTATAACTTATTTTTAATTATGCTTTTATTTTTGGGGGATAGTAAATGAATGAAACTTTAGAACGACTAAAAGAGGCGTTTTTAAAAATATGGAATAAACTAAGTAAAGCACAGAAATTCATAATTTCAGGTGCTGTTATTTCATTTTTTGTTTTTTTGATTATATATTCAACAATGGCAAATAAAGTAAAATATCAACCTCTATTTACAGATTTAGAACCAAAAGATGCAGCAACAATTAAGGAACTTCTTGATAAAAAATCTATTAAATATAAGATTACAGGAAATGGTTCTGTAATTGAAGTAGATTCCAAAGAAAAATATAATCTTAGATTAGATCTTGCAAAAGATGGATTTATGCCAGATGGCAATACAGTAGGATTTGAAATATTTGATACGGCTAAAATTTCTGCAACAGAATTTGATAAAAAGATGATGTTTTTACGTGGACAAAAAGGGGAATTAGAGAGAACTATTAAGTCTCTTAAGCAAATAAAAAGAGCATCTGTAAATATAACACCATCAAATGATTCTATTTTTGCTGAGGAAAAAACTGATGCAAAGGCTTCCGTATTAATAGAATTAGAGCCTTTTGAGAGACTAAATCCAGAAAATATAAAAGCTATTATACTTCTAGTAGCAAGTGGAGTAGATGGACTTGTTCCAGAAAACATAGATGTTATGGATACTAGTGGTAATATATTATCTGATTTAGTAGAATTTGGTAGTGATATATCTAAAATGGGTAACAAAAAAATTGAGATGCAACATGATATGGAGAAAAAACTAAGACAAAATGCCAGTTCTGTATTAAATGTACTTGGCGGTGGAAATTTTAGAATTACTGTATCTGTAGAGCTTGATTTCAATAAAGAACAGATAGCTAGTGAGATGTTCTCTACACCAACTATAGGTGGCGAGGAGATGTTAGAAGGTCTAAAAAGAAGTGTACAGCAATCTAATGAGCAATACGAGAATAGAGGTACAGATATAGCTATGGGTGCTCCAGGTACTGATACAAATATTCCAGGATATGTGGGTCAAGAGGAAAATATAAATGCTAATAATAAATACAATAAATCAAATAGTATTGTAAACTATGAACTTAATAAGACTCAAAGTAGTTTTGAAAAATCTCTTGGTTCTATAAAAAGAATGACAATATCTGTAAATATTAATAAAAAAGCAGATTATTTTAAAGATAGCGAATTAACTGATGAAAAAATAAATATTGAAAAACAGAAATTTATCAATATGGTTAAAACTGCTGTTGGATTTAATGAAAAGCGTGGCGATAGTATTAATGTTGAGATTATACCATTTGATATGAAAACAATTAATCAATATCACGAGGCAATAGAATTAGAACAAAAACAAAAAACTTATTCAATTATAGCTGGAATAGTTTTTGCAATTATAATTATAATAGGTATAATTGTATACTATATACTAAAACGTAAAGAAGAGTTCCTATTGCGTGAGAAAGAGAGAAGAGCTGTAGAGGAACTAATTCCTGAATTTGATGAAATTATATTAGGGAAACAATTAAATGTTGAGGATCAGGAGAGACTTGAAAAAGAGGAAGAGATAAAAGAGATAGCTAAAAAGAAACCAGAAGAGGTGGCTGGACTTATAAAAGCTTGGCTTGCAGATGACTAATAAATATTGGGGTGTGGTGTGAGATGGCAGAAAAATTAGATATTACTTTAAAAGGTAAGCATAAAGCTGCAGTACTGTTAGTTGCGCTTGGTCAAGAAATTGCTGCTGAAGTATTTAAACATTTAAAAGATGAGGAGATAGAGCAGTTAACATTAGAAATTGCAAGATTACATAAGGTAGATGCGAATACTAAAAACAGAGTATACGATGAATTTAGTCAGTTAATGTTGGCACAAAGATATATTTCACAAGGTGGACTTGGTTATGCAAAAGATTTACTACAAAAAGCATTAGGCGAAGATAAGGCACTAGAAATAATTACAAAATTAACTTCTTCGTTACAGGTGAAACCGTTTGATTTTATTCAAAGGACAGAACCATCACAAATACTTAACTTTATATCAGGGGAACATCCCCAGACTATTGCTTTAATAATATCATATTTATCATCAGAAAAAGCTGCACAAATAATAGCTGAACTTCCACCAGAAAAACAAGCTGAAATTGCAAAACGTATTGCTATGATGGATAGAACATCCCCTGAAATGATAAGGGAAGTCGAAAGAGTATTAGAGAGAAAACTCTCTTCTGTTGTAGGTCAAGATTATACATCAGCAGGCGGAATAGATGCATTAGTCGATATATTAAATAATGTAGATAGAGGAACAGAAAAAACTATTATAGAGCATTTAGAAGATAAAGAGCCAGAACTCGCTGATGAAGTAAAAAAACGGATGTTTGTGTTCGAAGATATTATATTACTTGATGATAGAGGAATACAGCTTGTACTAAGATCTGTAGATAACAAGGAACTTGGACTTGCATTAAAAGGATCTAGTGAAGAAGTAGGTGAAAAAATATTTAGAAATATGTCTAAACGTGCTGCTGAAAACTTAAAAGAAGATATGGACTATATGGGTCCTGTTAGAGTTAAGGATGTACAGGAAGCACAGCAAAAAATAGTAAGTGTAATTAGACGGCTAGAGGAAAATGGTGAAATTATTATAGCAAGAGGAAGCGAGGATGAGATGATTGTTTAACGTCATAAAAGGTGAAATGACTTATCAAACATTAAAACCCGTTATTGTTGGGAAAAGTAAGGAGCAAGAGGATACTGATACTTCTATTAATGAAGATATAAATAAAAATACTAATATAAATTCTAAAAATCAAGAGGAACTTAATAAAATATTAGAAGAAATTAATGAAAAACAAGAAGAACTAAATAATATAAATAAAGAGATAGAAATTTTAAAAGAAAATAGTAATAAAGAAATAGAAATTTTAAAAGAAGATGCAATAAAATCAATAGAAAAAGAGACAGAAATGGCAAAAAATAAAGGATATCAAGAGGGATATCAAAATGGAATAATAAACGGTGAAGAGGAAATAATCGAAAAAACAAAAAAAATGTTAGAGTCAATAGAGGAAATTTATATAAGTTTAGAAAACTATTATAAGGACTTAATTTTAAAAAATGAAGAAAATCTTATAAATCTCTCGCTAAAATTAAGTGAAAAAATAATTAAAAAAGAGATTGAAAAAGATAAAGATATTGTAATATATAATTTAAATGAGGCTATTAAAAAAATAACAACAACAAAAACATTAACAATTTTAGTAAATTATGAAGATGTTGAGGTAGTAAAAAATATAAAAGATAGATTGCTTGTAGAGATAAGCGGTATAGAACATATTGAAATTTCAAGTAGTAATAGTATACCAAAAGGCTCTTGCAAATTAGATACCAGTCTAGGGACAATAGATGCAAGCTTAAATAGTCAGCTAGAGGTAATTTACGAGAAATTTATGGAAATAATCCCTAAAAATAATGGAGATGAAGGTAATATTCATTTAGGAGATGAATAGATGAAAATTGATTTTAATAAATATGAGAGAATAATAGATAAAGTTGATACAATAAAAATGATAGGGAAAGTAATAAGAGTTGTAGGGTTGATAATAGAATCTGTAGGGCCATTAGTACAATTAGGTGAACATTGCTATATAATTATACAAGAAACAGGGGTAAAAATAGATGCTGAAGTTGTTGGTTTTAATGACGACAAGGTACTTCTTATGCCTCTTGGTGAGATGAAAGGGATAGGTTATGGATGTGAAGTTATATCTACAGGTAGGAGTCTAAGTGTAGCTGTAAGTGATAATTTATTAGGGAGAGTTCTTGATGGACTAGGTAGACCAATAGATGATAAAGGCGACATTATTACAGATAATTATGCAAGTTTGGAAAATACACCACCAAATCCATTACAAAGAAAAAGGATTAAAGAAGCTATATCTGTAGGTGTAAGGGCAATTGATGGTGTATTAACATTTGGCATGGGACAAAGAGTTGGAATATTTGCAGGTAGTGGAGTAGGAAAAAGTACACTACTTGGAATGATAGCAAGAAATAGTTCTGCTGATATAAATGTAATTGGTTTAATAGGTGAACGGGGAAGAGAGGTAAGGGAATTCCTCGAAAGAGATATAGGACCAGAAGGCATGAAAAGATCTGTTGTAGTGGTAGCAACATCTGATCAGCCTGCATTAGTTAGACTAAAAGGAGCGATGACAGCAACATCAATTGCAGAATATTTTCGTGAAAAGGGAAATAATGTAGTGTTAATGATGGACTCTCTAACGAGATTTGCTATGGCACAAAGAGAAGTAGGACTTGCAGTTGGAGAACCACCAGCAACTAGAGGATATACACCTTCTGTGTTTGCAATTTTACCTAAATTACTAGAAAGAACTGGTAATTCAGATAAAGGGACAATAACAGGACTATATACAGTTCTTGTAGATGGAGATGATATGAACGATCCCATTGCTGATACAGTTAGAGGGATTCTGGATGGACATATTGTCCTATCAAGGGGATTAGCTGCTAAGAATCATTTTCCATCGATAGATATTATGACTAGTGCTTCAAGGGTAATAACCGAAATATGTGATAGCACTCATTTGAAAAATATGGGAAAATTTAAAGAAGTATTAGCTACATATAATAGTTTAGAGGATTTAATTAATATAGGAGCATATAGAAAGGGAAATAATCCTAAAGGAGATTATGCAATTAGTAAAATAGATGAAGTAAATAATTTTTTACGTCAAGGAGTTAATGAATATAGTAGTTTGGATAGTGCAAAAGAGGATTTAGAAAAAATGTTCATTTAAGGAGGAAATAAATTATGAAAAGGTTAATTGTTATAATTGCATCATTATTAATAATAATTGGATGTGAATCAAATCAGAATGCTACAAAAAAAGATTCTTCAAATATATCTAAAGCAAAAAATAGAGTTATACTTAATAAAAACGAAGAACAGGATATGGTTTCTATATTAAAAAATAGAGATACAGAAAAAGCAAATAGACTTAAAGCGTTATATGTTTTGGAAGAAAAAAAATATTCTGACTTAAAAAATGTGCTAGAAGAGATATTACCAACAGAAGAAACTATTAAATATGAAATTATAGAGAGTTCATTTAAAATTAAAAACTTTAAATATGCAAAGAAAGATAGATTAGATGTATTAAAATATGCTTTAAGAGAAAAAAGTTATGATTCTTTTATTAATATTTACACTGAAGGCGATATAATAATTATGACCGAAGATAGTTTTGAAAATATGAAAAATGATATTGATATGAAAAATAAAAAAATAATTACTTTAAATGCAGAACTAAAAAAACTAGATGGGGAATTGATTCGGTTAAAAAATCATAAAAATCAGCTTGAAAAAAGTGAACTTCTAACAAAAGAAGATATTTTGGTAAATCTAATAAAAGCAAAAGAGAGAGAACTAGACGAGGTATTAGAAGTAGAAAATATACTTAAAGAACGGGAAAAAGAATTTACTGATAAGATTGAATCAAAAGAAAAATATCAGATAGAGATGTCAAAATTAATCGAAGAAGCAGAAAAAAATAATCAAAATGAATTAAAAAATATATTACTAGAAAATGTAAATATTGCTAAAAAAGATATTGAAATAGAGAAAGAAAAACTGGAACAATATAGAAAAACATATGAGGAAACAGATAATAAAAAAATATTAATTGAAAAAAAATACGATATTTTATTTGAAAAAAAATGGAACGAAGAGAAATACAAAGTTGAGGAAAAAGTAAAAGAAAAAGAGGAAATTTTAAAAAATTATAACGAAAAAATAGATGCAATTACATTAAAAATTGAAGAAAATAAAAATGAGCAGTTAGAACTTCAAACAGATATTGAAAAAATAAATAATGAATTAGCAAAAAAAGATGAAGTGCTTATTTTAACAAAAGATGATTTAGATTATATAATTAATTTAAAAAATAAAGAGAAAAACTTAATGAAATTACTAGATATATCAATAAAATCTGATAACTATTATCTATTTAAAAAATTATCTGAAGTTGATTTGCTTTTTGCAGTTACGAATACAATTGATAATAAATATGAGTGGGTAGAGGAATTACTTATTACAAATCAAGATAAGTATCTATTTATGACTGATTATATCGGTGAAGAGGAGTATTCAAAATATAAACCAATTATTTATCATTATTATAAAAATGGCGAACTGATGAAAGAGAGCGTTGATTTAATTATTCAAAATGAAGGCTCTGATAATGGAAAAATTTTTGATGAAAGCTATTTCATGCAGTTTGCTGCAATAAGAGATTATGGTCTAAGTAATTCAAAAAAAATGTTAGAAAAGGAGTTAAATTTAAATCCTTCTTTTGTAGTATATCGTGGACTTGCAATTGTTAGATACGAAGATATATACGATATAACCAAAGAAAAATATGAAGAGGTTAATGATCCGAACCTTTTAGAAGTAATGTATTTTATTAGAACTGAAAGTTCAAGAAATTTTTTAATAAATAATCTTATAAAACAACATGAGGAGTTTCAAAGAGACTTTATAAAAAAAATGAATCAATATAATAAAGAGGATTCTTTAAGATTAGGGTATGAAATTTTAAATAAAACTGCATTTGAAAAAGATATGGAAGAGATAAAAATTATATATCTAGATTTCCTTTCAGAACAAGATGTAAACTACTTCATAAGAGGAGTATTAAAATTAATTGAAAATAAATCGCTTACAGAAAAAGAAAAACAATTTATAATTAAAAAACTAGATGAATTCAGTGGAGAAGAAACAAGTGGTCAAATATTAAAAACTCTAGAAATAGAGGAGTATCAAAGATATGAATCATTGGAAAGAAAAAGTGCATCATTTAGTGAAAAATTAAATTTATGGAAAAAATATCTAGAAATTTATCCAAATACATATTATAGAGAAAAAATTGAACAAAGAATAGAAATATATTCTACAAAAGTAGAAGAATTAAAGGATAGTTTTAAATTTAGTGCTGAACAACAAACAAGACAAATCGATGAAAAAATCACTATGTATAGAGATATGCTTAGAGATGAAACAGATATTAGTACAATCTATACAATTGAAGATAAGATAAAAGAATTAGAAAAAAATAAAGCTGAAATCGAGAAAGAATATAACCTAACGCCTCGTGAAAGATTAGTATTATTTCAAAATGAATATTTTAAATACGAAGATGAAACAAATAAACTTTATCAACATATATCGATGTTACAACAAACAGAAACAAACAGTAAAGAGATTGATTCGTATATAGAAAATATGAGAAATGCAGAGTTTAAAAAAACATCAGTACTTGAAAAAGCAATACTTCTATATGGAATGCATTTAGATGAAAATAATGGCGAAATAGATGAATCTTTCTTAAATAAAGATTTCCTTAGAGAGTTAAAAAGGCTTAATAGATAATGTTTAAATATCGCTTTAAAAAAGCATTGGAACATTATGAACAATTGGAAAAAGATGCTGGTAATGAATTAGTAAAAAAAAATAATGAAATAAAAGATAAAGAGCATCAAATTGATCTCATTAAAAATCAAATAATAAATATAAAAGATGATCTAATAAAAATATTAAGTGGAAGACTTGATATTCAAAGACTAAATCATTATCAGCAGTATATTGAATTAAAAAATAAGGAACTCTTAAGTGAAAATGAAAATTTGAAACAACTTATAGTTGAACGAAATGACATAGAGAAAGACTATTTTGAAAAAAGGGAACAGAGAAAAATTTTTGAAAAATTAAAAGAAAAACATTATGAGAAATATTTAAAAGAACAAGAGATAGAAGAACAAAAATTGATTGATGAAATAACAAATAGTATGTATAATAGGAGTTAGGGTATGGCTGAAAATAAAAATGAGAAGAAAAAAATAAAAAAGAAAAGCTATTTTTTAATTACACTTCTTCTTTTTATTGTGTTTATTGTAACACTTGTAGGGGGAATTGTATTTTTGGATAGTGTAGGACTTATTAATGTATCTAGGGTTGTACCTAATAATTCACCCATTAGAAAAATTCCCTATGTAGGTCGGTATATACTATATAGTTATGAACAACATTTATCAGATGAAGATAGATTACGTGAGATATCAAATCAATATCAGGAAAGTCTTGAATTAAAAAGAAGAGAATTAGAATTAAAAGAGGAATTACTTAAACAAATTGAACTCGATATTAAAACAAAAGAGGATAATCTTCAAGAAAAAAAGATGGAATTTACTGATTTAGAAGAAAAATTAAAAATACAACAGCAAGAGATTGATAAATATAAAAAAAATTATGAGGGAAAACTTGCCAATATTGACAAATTTGCAGGGATTTATTCAAAAATGGATCCCTTATCAGCAGCAAGAATGTTGGAACAGGTGGATAATATCGTAGTTTCTCAAATATTGGAAAGAATGGATGATGCTAAAATAGCAAGAATATTAGAGAATCTTATTAATATTAATCCAAAGAAATCTAAAGAGATTACTGAGTTAATGACTAAAAAAGGAGAAAATAACTAATGAAAAATCTAACAATAAAAAAATTAAAAATAAACTATATTTCTTTCATAATTAGTGTATTTATAATCTTTGTAATTTGTAATATTGGAATTGGTATTTTTCATACGTATAAAAGAATAAAAGAACAAAAAAAAATAGAGTTATCATATAAAAATGATATAATATTATTAGAATATGAAAAAGAAGAATGGGAAAGAAAACTTAATAATATTAATGTAGAAAAGATCGCTAGAGAAAAACTTAACATGGTAAAAAAAGGGGAAAGAGTATATAAATTAATAGATTGATAAATATTAATATAAAACTTAATTTTAAGGAGGCAAATTAAAAAATGCATAAGAAAAGTATTCTAATACTTGATTTTGGTTCACAGTTTAATCAGTTAGTTGCTAGAAAAGTGAGGGAATTGGGGGTATATGCAGAGATAATACCTTTTAATACACCAATTACAGAGATAATAAAAAGAGAGCCTAAAGGGATTATATTATCAGGAGAGACGATATCTGTATCTGATGTAGAAGCTCTTAAAATAGGAAAAGAGATATTTGATTTAAATATCCCTATCTTTGGTATATCTTATGGAATGCAATTAATTGTAGAATTATATGGTGGAAAACTAAATAAAGTAGAGAAAAAAGAATATGAAAAATCACCTTTTACCGTTGTTAATGAATCTAGATTATTTAAAAATATCTCTAATAATTTTACAACATGGTATAATTATTCTGATGAAATATTAGAATTACCACAAGGATTTAAAAATATTGGAAAAACTGATAATATGATATCATCAATTAGTAATGAGGATAAAAATATATATGCTGTACAATTTCATCCTGAAGTCGATTACACAGAATTTGGTAAAGAAATATTTAGTAATTTTGTATTTGAAATTGCAAAATGTGAAAAAAACTGGAATATGTCAAGCTATATTGATGCGGCGATAAAACATATTAAAGATACAGTGGGAGATAAAAAAGTTGTACTTGGATTATCAGGGGGGGTTGATTCATCTGTTGCAGCAGTACTTATAAATCAAGCTATAGGTGAAAATTTAACTTGTATATTTGTAGATACAGGTCTATTACGTAAGGATGAAGCTAAAAAAGTAATGGAGACTTACGGAAAACATTATAATATGAATATTAAATTAATTGATGCAGAAGATAGATTTCTTGGTGAACTAAAAGATGTATCTGATCCTGAGACAAAACGTAAAATTATAGGAAAAGAGTTTGTACATATTTTCCAAGAGGAAGCAAAAAAATTAGACGGGGTAGAATTCCTTGCACAAGGTACAATATATGCCGATGTTGTGGAATCGCAATCTGTAAAAGGGGCAAAATCAACTATAAAAAGTCATCATAATGTAGGGGGATTACCAGAAACACTTAATCTTAAATTACTAGAACCATTACGTGAACTATTTAAAGATGAGGTAAGAAAAGTAGGATATGAATTAGGGATACCACGTGAAATGATAGATAGACATCCATTTCCAGGGCCTGGACTAGGGATAAGAATATTGGGAGATATTACAAAAGAAAAAGCTAATATACTAAGAGAAGCAGATCAAATATTCATAGATGAATTGAGAGCTGCAAATCTATATACAAAAGTAAGTCAAGCATTTGTAGTATTATTACCTGTGAAATCAGTAGGTGTATCTAATCACGAAAGAACATACGAATATACATGTACACTACGTTCTGCAGATACAATAGACTTTATGACGGCTACATGGAGTAAATTACCTTATGAATTATTAGAAAAAGTATCAAATAGAATTATAAATGAAGTAAACGGGATAAATAGAGTGGTATATGATATAAGTAGCAAACCACCTGCAACTATTGAGTGGGAATAGAAATGTAAGGAGAAGTCTCTTAGGGATAAGTGCATAGGCATTTATCCCTAAAATTAAATAGGGGCTAAAATATTGATTTAGGTATTTAGTAAGGATGACAGTAGGGAAAATAGAAAAAGTATAAAATATAGCATCAAATAATAATAAAATTATGGGTATAATATTAATAAAATAAAAGGTGGTTTAAAATGTTACCAACAACAACAAAATTAAAACCTTTCACAAAATGGACAGGTGGTAAAAGACAATTATTGGAGGATTTAATAGAGTTAATACCAGAAACAATAAATAGATATTTTGAACCTTTTGTTGGAGGAGGGGCTTTATTATTTGAATTGGCACCCTCTAAAGTTACTATTAATGATTTTAATACTGATTTAATATTAGCTTATAGAATGATACGAGATAATTTAGATGAGTTAATTAGTATTTTAAAAATTCATAAGGAAAACAACACAAAAGATTATTATTTAGATCTTAGATCTACAGATAGGGATGGAAGACTAGAAAAAATGACAGATCCCGAGAAAGCAGCTAGGTTATTATATATGTTAAGAGTGAATTTTAATGGATTATATAGAGTTAATTCAAAAAATCAATTTAATGTACCGTATGGTAGATATAAAGATCCTAAAATTGTAGATGAAGATTTATTATGTAGTATTAGTGAATACTTAAATAAAAATGATATTGAGATACTAAATACAGACTTTAAAGATGCTGTATCAACTGCTAAAGAAGGAGATTTTGTATATTTTGATCCACCATATGCTCCTGTTTCATCAACAAGTAGTTTTACATCATACACAAATGAAGGATTTGATGAATTTGAACAAAAAAGATTAAGAAATGTTTTTGTAGAACTAAGTAATAAAGGTGTAAATGTTATGCTTTCTAACTCAGATGTTGAGCTTATACGTGATTTGTATTCTGATATACCTGGTATAGATATAAGAGTTGTAAGAGCAAATAGAATGATAAACTCAAATGCAAACCAACGTTTAGAGTATTTTATGAAAACTTTATCTGTTACAAATAGGACACCAGACTATTATGTAAATTGGGAAAAAGTTACACGAGAGACTAAGAAGTATGAATTAGAATTAAACACCTTAAATTATTTGATAGGAAAAGATAATATTTACAACGAAGCATTAGAATTATTTAATATGCAGCCAAACTTAATTAAAGCTTTACCTAGTTTAATAGCTAGCAGAGATAAGCAATTAGATGTTTTAAATATTGATAAAGAAGAAAATATGGACTTTTATAAACTTGACTTTATAAATATAGATACAAACAATATAGAATCATACTTAGAATTTTCTAAAGAGTCTGGACTTTTTAATTTTTTACAATATGATGCTAATAGGTCGTTAGTTGACTATGTTTATGGTGTAGAAGCTGGATTAGATAGCAATGCAAGAAAAAATAGAAGTGGTTCAACAATGGAAAAAATTTTAAAGAGAAATATTATAAAAATTTCAAAGAAGTTTGATATAGAGCACCAATCTCAAGCTACAGCAAGTTTTATAAAAGATAATTGGGGTATTGATATTCAGGTAGATAAAACTGCTAGAAGATTTGATGAAGCAGTTTTCTGCAGTAAGAGTAAGAATCTTTGGTTAATAGAAACAAATTATTATGGTGGTGGGGGAAGTAAATTAAAAGCAACTGCAGGTGAGTTCATTACATTAAATGAGTTAGTATCTGAACCAAAAAGTAATATAAATTTTGTTTGGGTTACTGATGGACAAGGTTGGCATACTGCGAGATTGCCCTTATTAGAATCATTTGGACATATAAGATATGTTTTTAATTTAAAGATGTTAAAAGATGGGTATTTGGAGAGTTTATTTAAGTAGTTATTGTGATTCTTCATATTATTGTATAGAAATTATAAATGGGTAATTATAAAATATTTTAAAATTAGATATAATTTATAGTAGTAGAATTAGGTGTTGTTCTATTGGGACATATGAAAAGATTATATAAAAATGATTAGTTAGTTTGCATATAAATCAATAAAAGAGAGGAAAACGAAAAATGGATAATTATATATTTTTAACAAATGAAGGATACACTTATCAACCTAATTCAGATTTATACACTGATGAAATAGAAAATTTACAAGTTATCGGTATCTCCTCTGGTAAAGATGCTAAAAGTGCCTTTTATAATTTATTGGATAGAGAAAGTTATCTAAAAGAAACAGCATTCGATGATGTATTTTGCTATAAACTTAGTGATGAATATGAATCAACCTATGAAACATTTAGTATTAAAAACAGTTTTAATCAGGAAGTAGAATAAAAATAAAGCTTGTTTAAATGAAAAATAGAATCAATAAATATATTAATAAAATGTGTAGCTTACATATAATTATAG
>JGI24503J29689_10022835_pt1 | contig 25602 bp, 31 predicted proteins | sample BioPla3RNA2_FD_29689 | JGI IMG/M metagenome (IMG submission 29689)
AAAAAATATAGAAAACACGATAAAATATCGACAAAATACTTGACACTTGTCGAAGTTGTGTGTTATAATGTCAATGAATTAGCGTTTTAAGCTAATTTTAAGGGGAGGTATTTATGAAAAAAACAAATTTTTACAAAAAGCATCATTTAGTTGCGGTCTACGATGAGGATGATAATTTAGTGGCCGTGTGTGACAATGCGAGAGAATTTGCAAAAGTTTTCGGAAGGACTCAGCGAGACGCTGATTCCATATTAAGCAGGATTGCAAAAGGCGAACGTTCGTATTTTCTACACAACGATGAAAAACTATTTATTTACTTCATAGACTTAGAACCGAATGAGGTTCGAGAATTTTCAATGATATTTTAGGAGGAAAGAAAGATGAAAAAATTTAAAAACTTAGAGAATTATACTGAGGCAACTCAGTATATTCAAAACATTTTTGATGTTCCAGTATCTCAAAAGGAGATTGCAGAAGAACAAGAGGAAGCAGTTATCGCAACTATTATTTGGTTGTTTGATAATGCGAAGAATAGCGCTGTTCGAGCGGCTATTCACCATCACGCACTGGGTAGCGGTGTTTATCTAGACACTAGCGAGGAAAGAGAAATTAGCAAGTATGTTCACTACAAAGAGATGTTTTGTGAATACTTCAACCAATCTCGTCATTATGCACAGCTAAAGTGCAATGACGGTTCAAACAAGACGCTTCGGTATTTAACCGAAGTTACTACATACATAGTAGATGATGCGGGTGAAGAACACTTCATCCAAAACAACTATTTAAAAAAATATCTTGAATAAACCCGCGTTATATGTGGTTTGCCGATTTAGAAGCAAGCCACATTTTTATTTGAAAAGGAGGTGAGAACATGGAAAAAAAATCAGTAATTAATCTAAATAAAATTAGAGGATTAAGAGCTGAACACAACGAAACGCAAAAAGATATAGCAGATATACTCGGCATTCACATCTCGAGCTATCAAAGCAAAGAATGGGGTATAAGCGAATTTAAACCATCAGAATTAAAAACTTTAGCCGATCGTTGGGGGGTGGACATTAGCGATTTGTTCTGTTAATTTTTTTTACTTTGTTTGTCGTGAATTAATCGACATCATTTGAAAAAACAGTATGATAATGCGAGTTTTCATCGACAATAATAAATTAATCAAACACAAAATAAAAATGCGAAAAATCGCAAATTTTAAGCCTTAAATCCGATTTTAAGTTAAGGCGGACAATCTCTAAAGCATAAGATTTTATGAGGTGTTAAATAATGGAAAGAAAAATTGAATCCAATGCAACGAAGGAGGAATCATGCACATTACTGGAACAACGCATTTGATGGACTTATGGGCTGACTTACAGATGCAAAAAGCCATTGTTAAGAAGCCCTTAAGCGAAGAAGCAAAAAAAGAACTCATCGATATTTACGATGAGTATAAACGACTTGGCGGCACTAAAACCGACCACCAAGTAGAAGAATGGAAGAAGGGGATAATGACAAATGAGAATTGAATTAAAACAAATTGTGATGCATAACTTCAAGGGGATCAAAGACTTAACTATTAATTTTATTGGCAATATGAATATTTACGGCGATAATGCCACAGGTAAAACAAGCATCTTGGATGCGTTTCTTTGGTGTTTATTCAACAAGAACGCTCAAAACGTTACAAGCTTCAATGTGAAGCCATTGCTACCAGATGGCAGCGAATTACACAACCAAGAATATTCAGTCGAACTTGTATTCGACATTAACGACGATGAAAAGTCGTTTAAAAAAGTCTTAAAGGAAAATTGGTCAAGAAAGCGTGGAAGTAACGAAACCGAATTTTCCGGCCATACAACTGATTATTACATTAATTCAGTGCCAGTTCAAGAAAAGCTATACAAAGCCGAAGTGGCGAAGCTTGCGGATGAAGAAATTTTCAAAATGATTACAAATCTGTATTATTTCAACCAGAACCTAAGTTGGCAAAAGCGACGCCAAATTCTGCTAGAGCTTGTTGGCAACGTGAGCGATGCGGATGTCATTGCATCAAACAAAAACCTAAAGCCATTATTGGCAGAACTTGAAAAGAAAACAGTCGATGAATTATTGGTGATTGTAACAAACTCCAAGAAAAAGATTAATGATCAATTAAAAACCATCCCGATTAAAATCGATGAGCTTTCAAAAATCGATTATTCCGAAATTGATGGTTTATCAATAAACTCAATTAATGACCGACTTTCTAACCTTGAAATAAAACGTGATGAACTAATCGCTCTTAAGAGCAATGGTGATACCGCAAACCAATTATTACAAATTGAAAATGAACGCTTGCGGATCGAAAACGAAATCGCAAGGCTAAGAAACTTTACTTCAACAAAACAAATTAAGCTCGATGAAATCGCTAGCGAAGGAAGAAGCCTTAAACTTAAACACCAAAGCGCAACTGATCGTATGAACGATTTAAATCGCTCAATCGATAATGCTAAAAAAGAAATCGAAAGCTTAGAAAAGACCCTCGATAGCTATATTGCGAAAAAAGAAGAGTTGTATCAACAATATGACTTAGAATTCGCAAAAGAATTTGTCGTGGACAACTGTTCTTACTGCGGACAACCCTTGCCAGACCATAAAGCAGAAGAACTAAGAGAAAAGTTTAACTTAACCAAATCAAACACAATAGAAAAAATCGTAGCCGATGGCAAATCACTAAATGTCAATATGAAGGAAATCGAAGAAAAGATTGCCGACCAAGAAGCGAACATTAAGAATTGTGAAAAGGAATTGGATGAAGTTATTGAACAAGCAAAAGCATTAAAGGTTCAAATTGATGCCAAAGCTGAAGAATGGAAACGAGTTAATGCAGAGCCAGAATCAAATCCTAATCAAGCCAAGATTGATGAACTTGATACTAAACTTGCCGAACTTATTATGCAAAAGCGCGATTTACAAACTAACACAAGTTTTAATCGAGAAGATGAACTTGAAGGTGTAAGAAACGAAATCACAAGCTTAAATCGCAAGCTTGCAATGTTTGATCTCAAGAAGCAAAACGACTTACGGATTAGAGAATTGTCCGAAGAAGAACAATTCCTTACCGAACAATATGAGAAAGAGGACAAGCTTCATAAACTATGCGAAGAGTTCATTACAACCAAAGCATCATTATTGGAAGATAAAGTGAATTCACAATTCGAGTTCGTTAAGTTCAAATTATTTGAAACGCAAATCAACGGTGGCATTAAGGAAATCTGCGATGCAACTGTGAACGGAGTGCCTTATTCTGATCTCAATCACGCAATGCAAGTAAATGCGGGCTTAGATATCATTCAAGCGCTTCATAAAGTTTATAACGTGAAAGCACCGGTATTTATCGATAATGCCGAGTCAATCACTCAAATTAAGCCAATCGATACGCAAATCATCAGACTTGTTGTATCCGAAGCAGATAAAAAATTAAGATTTGAAAATGCAATTTAGGAGGAAATGTATGAATCAAACACAAAATGAGGAAAAAAAGGAATTAAAAATTCCGGACATTGGCAAAAAAGCATTACATAATATGCTAGTTCAAGTTGAACAATTTGCCAGCATCGAAAACACGCCATTGACGGCAAAAGAAAAAGCATATGCAGCCGACATTGTCATGGCGATTATTAAGCAAGTTGAAGAACGCAAAATTGACTGGAGAGATGTAGATGTTAAAGACGTTGTTGGTCAAATTAAGCGTTATGCACGACTCCAACTATCAATTACTGAAAACGAATTGTATGTCGACGTTCGCAGAAATGGAAAGACCGGCAAGTTTGACGTTGCAGTTAAAAAGCAATATCAAGGCATCGACAAAGAATTAATTAAATGGTGCAGTAAATCAATCGTTCGTTTTTTAAGTGGAGTTATTTGCCAGGGAGACGAATTTGAAACCGATGTTGATTTCGAAACCGGTTTAGAAAAAGTCGTGAAACACAAAAAAAACAACAGTGTTGACCGCAACAAGTTAGAAAACATTATAGGCGCTTACAAAATCGCTTATGTATTAGAAGATGGAAAGTTGGTGCAATATCCGGTAGTTATCGATAAAAATCGCATCATGAGAGCTTACAATGCATCGCCAACAAACGAAAAACCTATTTGGAAAGCAGATACTCAACGAATGGTTTTGAAAACCGCCACATGGTGCCTTTATAATTATGTCTTAAAACCGTTCATGAGTGTTCCGGTTGAGTTAAAACAAGATTGGGCAAAAACGCAAGATGAAATGAATTTTGACAATGTCGTTGAAGCCGAGGTTGTTGCACAAGAAGAAGTTAAGCAACTTGCTAACACTGGCGAAGTTGTCGATATTCCGCTTGATACAGAAGAAGTTGAAACACTTGGCGAAGTTGAACAAGTAGTCGAATTTGCCGAAGAACCACAACCAATTAAGCAACAAGAACCAACAAAACAAGCGGTCGCAAGAAACCGTCCGTTCTAATATGGAAATTATCCCAATTGCAAGCTCTTCAAATGGGAACTGCTATTACATTTCGGATGGTAGTTCCCACCTCCTGATTGAATGTGGCATAAGGATTGATAAGATTGCAAAAGCGATTCCTGTCAATCTAACAGAATTAAACGGATGCTTAATATCGCACGAGCACAAAGATCACAGCTTAAGTGCTAGCAAACTATTAAGATATTGCCATATATTTGCAAGCAAAGGAACATTGGAAGAGTTATCAATCGAAAGTTACAAATACAAGCAACACGAAATCAAACACAATCAGGCATTAAGAATTGGAACATTTGCAGTAATAGGCTTCAACGTTCAACACGATGCAAAAGAACCACTTGGCTATTTAATTTATTCAGAAGCAACAAAAGAAAAATTATTATTTGCAACCGATACGTTTTATATACAATCAAAATTCGCAAAACTCAATTACATAATGATTGAGTGTAATTACGCTAAAGAAATACTTAAGAAGAATATCGAAGGAGGAAAAATTCCGAAAGTTGTTGCGAAAAGATTATATAGCAGTCACTTTGAACTCGAGAACGTTAAAGAGTTCCTTAAAGCGAATGATTTATCGCAAGTTAAAGCGATTTATTTAATGCATTTATCGGATGGCAATTCCGATGAAATAAGATTCAAACACGAAATAATGGCATTAACAGGGAAACCTGTAATCGTATGCTCGAAAGGATGAAAAAATGAACGAATACGTAAAAATCGAAATGGTCGGTGAAGTTTACTCCCATCCAGAAATAAAGTATGGCACCAAGAAAGATGGCTCAAGTTGGTCGATGGCGAAAATCGCCGTAAGGGCTGATGGAAGCATTAAAAACTGTTTGACATTTTCAAAAGGCGATATTGCCTATATAAATAATTTGGTTCCTGGTGATAAAGTTTTTGTGGTTGGTTTTCTCAAGAAAAGCAAAGGCTCAGAGGGCAAGTGGTACGAAAACGTCGAAATAAGTTTCATCCAAGCACAAAGCGGCTTTAATCCACCAAAAGCCAAAGACCGATACCAAGATTATACAGAGGATCAATTAGCACAAACACAAGCAAAACCAGCCACAACACCTTACGATTATATGCCAGAACCACCAGCTGCACCAAAGCCAAAAGCACCAGCTTCACCACCACAATATCAGCAGCCTCATCAATTTAACGATGATGACCTACCATTTTAAGTAGGTCCTCATTTACAGCAAAAATTGGAGGAAGAATATGGAAAATTATTTACTTAATATGCCAATACCAAAATTAGATAAAGCCGATGAAGAAAAAACGGTCAGACCAATTAATGACCCAAAAAAGAAATACCGCTTCTCTTTAGCTAAATATATCCAGGATAGGCTCGAAGATGGCGAAAATCCAGAAGTATTAACAAAACGAGTTAATGCTTGGGTGAACGGATACGATGGCAAAATTGTCGTTGGTAATATGGTTTATGATGATAACGGACTCGGTATCCCAGCTTTCGCTGAATGGTGTGATGATATTACCAATGGTGAAAAGCGCAAAAAGAAATCCGCAAAAACGGTTTTTGAAACGAAGCCAAATCCGGTTAGAAAGAAAAGAACAAGCACCAAGCCAAAGGTTGCAAGAAAACCAAGACCAAATGAAACAACAGATGATATCGAAATAATTGAACCTACTAAAAAAGGTGGACAAGCCCATGAAAAAAAGAAAAAAACGAAGATTTAATTATGACCTTTGCAAATTCTGCAATCTCGAAGAACAAGAAAAACATACTGAATGGATTAAATGTATTGCTGTTGATAATGCAGAAATCCACTTGTCGAGATTAACTTGCAAAAGGGCTGACTACGCAAAACGCAATAGGGGGTTAAGATGAAATATCGAGTCGGCGATAAAGTCAAAGTTGTTAGGGATGACAATGATATAAATTTTAATGGCGCAGTTGGCGAAATAGTGAAAATCCTAACCTACAATGATTTTAAAAAATTGCCTTATTGTGTTGTTTTCGAGAAACCAATTATAAACGCTTTAAATAAGCTAGAGCATTATCGTTGGTATAACGAACATGAAATCACATTAATTGAATAGGGGGAACTATGAAAAAAATCGATCAATCAAGAAAAGCAAAACAAAATTTTGATTCACCGATATTGCCTTTTCTACAAGGCAAAGAAAGAATTGATAAGAAAGCTCTATGCTATCACTTATCACAACCAATGATGTCAAGGCCTTTAGATGGCAGAACAGTAAGAGAAAAAATCAGCGAAGTATCGCTTTATTATCCAGTTTTGTCTAGTTCAAAGAAAAAAGGATATCGCTTGGCGAGACCGTTCAAAGGATTAAGCCTTAAGGAAGCCAAAGATGAACGAAGCGAGGTACGAGAAACGGCAAACGAAATCATGAGCCGGATTAATTACTTGAAGCGAAAATTAAAGCCGCTAATCGCTTACGATAAAGCAATTAGTAAATATATTGCTGAATTAGAACAGCACGAGGCATCCTATGGCAACTAAAACAAATTCAAAAACAAAAACAGTTTATGTATTCGACTTAGAAAAATATATTGCTGATTGTGAACGCAGAGGATTTACTAAAAAAGAAATTCGAGAAAACGTTGAACAATGGGCCGGCAAATGCAATGGACTGACTGTAGGTGAAATCGGCAACCGTTATGGATATGTAATAGTTAATGACTGGTGTAAAGAGGTGGTTTATTCACTATGACCGAATTTAAATATGATTTATCGAAATATATAAATAGTGAAATCAATGCCCAAGATGCCAAAATGCTTATGATAAGCTTCTATAGCGCTTATGGCCAAGAACTAGACCAAGTATTAACTAAGTTCCTAAAGTCAAAAGGCTATCGGCCACAGCTGAAAGAGAAATACGTTGCTAATCTACAAAAGAAGCTCTTAAAAAGCGGCAAAGTCTTAGTTTACTTTGAAACACCAGTTATACTTTCCGATTTAGCAATGTCAATTAGATATAAATTCGACATAATCCCGTTTGAAGAAATTAAGCCGTTAATTCCTAATGGTTCCAAAATCGTAGGATTAATAAAGATTGAAATCAGAAACGAAGATGAGGTATTGAAGCAATAATGGCAGAGCGAAGAATGTTTGCAAAAACTATTATTGACAGTGATGCATTTTTAGAAATGCCGCCAACGACTCAAAATCTATATTTTCATCTAGCTATGCGAGCAGATGATGATGGCTTTATTAACAGACCAAAATCAATCATGCGCATGTGTGGCGCTAGAGATGATGATATGAGTATTCTTATAGCCAAAAAGTTTATCATTCCTTTTGATACTGGCGTTGTAGTAATCAAGCACTGGAAAATACACAATTATATTCAAAAAGACCGATACAAACCTACAGTTTACCAAAAAGAAAAAGCTCTTCTAGTAGAAAAGTCAAATAAGAGTTATCGGTTAATAAAACCAGGCGAAATCGATTGTATCCAAAATGTATACAACACGGATACACAGGATAGGTTAGGTAAGGATAGAGATAGTATAGAGTTAGAGTTAGGTAAGGATAATTTACAGACTACGTCTGTGTCAGTTGACACTGACTCCGTAAAAGCTTCGAGAATCGATTATCCAGCTATCCTCACTTATTGGAACGAAAAATCAAAATTAAAACCTATTACCGCAATCACTGAAAAACGCAAATCTCATCTTAATGCACGCATCAAAGAATATGGTAATGATTCGATTTTTAAGGTAATTGATAATATTAGTAATTCGCCATTCCTTCAAGGCCAAAACTCTAGAAATTGGATGGCAGATTTTGACTGGGTGATTAGACCAAATAACTATGTTAAAGTCCTTGAAGGCAATTACAACGATAAACAAGTACCAAAGCCTGCACCAATAAAGCAAGATATGACAATTTTAGAAAAAGATGATTTGCTTTCAAGACTTTATAGCTATGCGGAAACATGCTATAATCGTGAGTTGCTTGAGTATGAAAAGACTATGATTAGTGAGTGGATCGATATTGGCTATTCATACGATCAGATATCAAAAGCGATATTCGACAGCTTAAAAGCGAAAAAAATGCATCTGCAATATGCTAACGCGTTATTATACAGCAGAACGACAAGACCAACTGCCGAAATCGATCCAGAGTTAAAAGCAATGCTGGACTCTGTATATAAAAAATCAGCATAGAAAGAATATGGAGGAATTTAAATAATGAACGAAAAAAATATATCTATTGTTATTTTAGTGACTATATGGATTTTTGTTATAGCAACATTTGCAATTGTTAGTTTTGCACGTGTTAAAAAACTAGAAAGCGTCTTGGAAGAATTATATGAGGAACTTGATGAAGCGTTTGAAGAAGTGGATTGTGAAGAAGACACTTTTGTTCGCGAAATAAAAGAACTAAGAGAACGCATTAAAGCATTAGAAAAAACAAAAAACACCGCTAGCGACATTGAAACAATAAAAAACGCACAGTTTGGAATTGGAACAATTGTACACCGGCTTGAAAATAACGGAGTATATTATTATACTATTAAGATTGACAACGACACAGCGGTTATTTCGAGCAGAGACTTATTCTCTGTGGATGAAACGGTAATTGTATGCCGAATTGAGAACACGTTATTTTTAATTGATATATCTTAGGGGGTAAAAATATAAAAATGAAAATTAAAGGCTTTAATAAAGATTTACAATGTCGAGGCACACCCAATAATGAAGTTGGCGAAAGAGGCGTAAATTATGAAATAGAAAAAACAAAAATTGTTTCTTGTGTCAATGGCTTTGTTACAAGTGGGTTAATGAAAATAAATAATATTATAATAGAAGATTACCACGAGCAAGATTGTTGCGAGCACGTATATGCAGATTTTTCAGCACTAGAAGATACAACGTTTTTTGATGAATTAAAAGGCAAAAATCTAACAGCAAAAGAAGTTGCAAATAATATCGAATTAGTAGAAGGAAAGGGTTTTAGAATTTTTGGTTATTTTGTTCCTTGCTATGACGTTCAAAACGGTTATTACAGCGGCAACTTAACTTTAATAATTACAGAGGAACACGGAAAAAACAAAATAGAAATCGACCTAACAAACTGTACTTTTTGGGAGCAAATATAATTTGTAAAAATTGCGGACAAGCATTGAAGTGGAGTGAACAATGAAACAATGTGCATTATGTCAAGAAGAAATTAAAGGGACGCTTTACTACTTTAAGAAGGAGTTTTATTGCCAAACGTGTTTTAACGTTATAAAAGAGATTAGGAAAGGAATTAAAAATGGAGTGAGTATATGAAATTAAAACAAGTTAAACCGTTAGAGTACAACGTTATTCAAATGGTAAATGGAGTGTTAGAAATAACAACTTTCAACCGAAAAACAAGACAGTTGATTATTTATAAAATTGATGATCTATTATTAAGTGATGATTTAATATTAACAGTTGACGATAAAACACTTAATATGATTAAAGTTTTATATGAACAAAGTAGTATATCAATCACAACTGATAAAAACGTAGTAACAATTAAAGGCAAAAACGCAACCTATGAAGCGTCAATGTTAGAAAAGATATCATTGCCAATTATCGTCGAAAGCAACCTTATAAGCGTAAAAACAAGTCTAAAAGCGCTCAAAAAGGCAACTAAGTTCGTTAGCAAGTCAGACATAAAGCCTGTATTAACGGGAGTGTTCTTGCAAGAAAATGGGAAAGTATTAGCAACAGACGCTTATAAAGCGTATTTGTATAACCCTAATTATTTACCACCAGAAGATAAGCCAAGACAATACGTTGTGCCGACATGGTTTATAGATGCTATTCAATCTAATGATGATGAAGTCGAAATCAAAGTATCGCCACTTACCGCAATGTATGAAAACGAAGATATGACGGTTTATACTAATTTAATCATTGGCGATATACAATTCGAACGTTTGTTTGATTTAAACACAATAAGCGAATTAAGAATTAACAAGACCGATATAAGCAAAGAGTTAAGTATTATGGCAAGTTTGGTCGAAAAGAACGCAGTAGTAAGGTTCATTGTAAACAATCGAAATCTTATGCTATCGACAGTTAGCGAGTTAAACGCTTATGAAACGATAATTGCATTAGAAAAAGGCTTTGACACAAGAGATATACTAACGGGATTTACGCTTGAATATTTACAAACAATCGTTGGATCTTGTGAAGATTTTATCATTATAACTTACACTGACGCATTAAGACCGTTCCTAGTTAAGTCTGGCAATGATAGATTTATTTTATTACCTGTAAAGTTGTGATTACAATTTTTAAGGAGTTGTTATGACTGAACATGAATTTATATTAGAAGATAGAATAGCAAAAATACAAAGCATAATCAAACCTGGGGTTGAAGAAAGATGTTATCTATCATTTAGTGGTGGTAAAGATAGTACAGTTTTACACTATTTATTAGATGAAGCAATACCAAATAATACAATTCCGAGAGTTTTTATAAATACTGGTATTGAATACAATATGATTGTTGATTATGTAAAGGAATTAGCAAAGAATGATAATCGATTTGTTATTTTGAATGCTGGGAAGAACATTAAAAAAACCCTTGAAGAAGTTGGTTACCCTTTTAAAAGCAAAGAACATTCTTTAAAAGTAGGTGAATATCAAAAAGGCTCAAGATCCAAAAGTGTTTTAGATTATATGCAGGGAAAATCTAGTTTTAGTTGTCCTAAAAAATTGTTATATCAATTTGAAGAAGATTTTAATATCAAATTAAGCGATAAGTGCTGTTATGAATTTAAAAAAAACCCACTTGCACAGTATCAGTCGGAATCAGGTAAAACAATAGCGCTTACGGGTATGCGAAAAGAAGAAGGAGGACGAAGAGCCCATATAAACTGTATTGTTACTGATAAAGCCGGTAATATTAAAAAATTTCATCCATTGGCTGTTATTAGTGAACAATGGGAAGAATGGTTTATTGAAAAGTTCAATATTAAACTATGCGATTTATATTATGAGCCATATAACTTTAAAAGAACAGGGTGCAAAGGTTGTCCTTATAGTCTTGATTTACAATCACAACTAGAAAAAATGTATTTATATTTACCAAATGAAGCTAAACAATGTGAATTAATTTGGCAACCTATCTATGAGGAGTATAGACGAATAAATTATCGACTAAAAAGGAATATTCAATTATCATTATTCGATATGGGGTTGTTATGTGATGGAAGCAGTAAGACAAAAGAAAATTAAGGGAATATAAGTCAATTATTTACTATTTACGAAAAAGGAGGCAATAATTATCGTTGTAGAAAATATCAATACCAACGTTTACTTTTTCAAAACCTATCGAGATTTAAAGTTATCCCTCGAAGCCGCAAAATCCAAAATTAAAGTCTGGCAAAAGGAATTAGATATTTTAGTCTATGATAACGGCCCAAAAGATATAAAAGCTATTGATCCAAGCGAAATCAAAGTATCATATACTAGACCGCCAATAACAGAAATCTATCAGCGAATTGCAGAGCTCTCAACTTGGATAGCAAATGAAAAAATAATCGTTAAAACCATCGAACAAGAATTGGACAAGCTAGCAGAAAAAGCCGAAGAAATGGCATGCTTATTTGACGATGACTTGGAGCTGACGGTGTTTAATTTGAGATTTATCAAGGGCATGAGGTTAAAAGATATTGCCGATGAAACGGGGTATTCGCACATTTACATAAAGGAAATTAGCTCTGAAATTAAGCGGAAATTAACCTAAAATATAACTTCCTACCAAAAACCTACCGTTTCAAAAAGTCAAGCGTGATATAATGTAAGGTGAAAAGGTATGTGCTTTTCAAACACGCATTCATGCAATTGCCAATCTCCTAAATGACATCATAATTTTCCTCTTTTTCTAAAATACCTAAATATGCGGTGAGCTGATAGGTATTTTTTTGTTTTCAAACCATTATTAATATAAATATTTATATTATATAGATATTTGATATTTAAAAAATATATAGAAGGGGGTTATTATTAATAAAAGTAGTATTATGAAAAAAGATAAAGATATTAATAAAGCAAAAAATGATAATAACACCTATTTAGAAAAGGTCGTTAAGGCATCGCCAAAAACAGTTGCTAAGAATAAGATTAAGCCTAAAAAGAAAAAAAAGAAGCCGGATACTGAAACCGGTAAAAAAAAACTAACACTCAAACAAAAACGCTTTATAGATAATTATATTATTAGTGGAAATGCAACGGACGCAGCCATTAAAGCAGGGTATTCAAAGAAAACAGCGGCACAATGCGGCGCAGACAATCTTAGAAAATTATATATTAAACAAGCAATCGAAGAACAACTGAAAAAAATCGAGGATGCGAAGATAGCAAAAGCAGATGAGGTATTGAAATTTATTACTTCAGTTGTTCGCGGCGAGGTCAAAGATCCCGTTGTTGTAACAGAAGGCCGAGGTGACGGATACAGTCTAGCAAGAATAGTCAACAAGCCTGCAGGTCTTAAAGAACGATTATCTGCGGCCAAACAACTGATGAAGCGTTACGGTCTGTTCACTGACAAGGTTGAGATTAAAGACACGACCGAAAGAATCAATCCACAGCACGAAGAAATCCTTAACGCTATTCGTGGGCGCAAAGTTGAAGGTTTTAACGATGAGTAAGAAACTGATTATTAACGATCGTTTTCTCGATGTCATGACGGTTGCTTTATCACCTAAAACCCGATTGCTGGTGGGCGAGGGCACAATACGTTCAGGCAAAACGGTCGATATTAAAAATGCTTTTTTTGAAGCAGTGCAAGATAGTGACGAAGAGATGCATTTGATTGCGGCGCAAGACTTAGATGCCATCAACGATAATATTTTAGATGGATTCGATGGTCTTTTAAATATTTACCCTGAATATTTAAAAATAACGAGGGATGAAATCGGTGGTTTTTACATCGCTTGTAAATGTGATTTACCCGGAAGACCAAGAGAGAAAAAGATCCTTTTAGCCGGTACAGTGAATGCCAACAAATGGAAAAAGATTTTAGGTAAAACACTTGGTGTTATCATGGTCGATGAAGTAAATACCGCATCAGAACAATTTGTCGATGAGTGCTTCTCCCGTCAAGCTAGCGCAAATAGGCCTTTAACGCTTTGGACTTTAAACGGCGATGTGCCGACACATTGGATTTATGAAAAATACATCAACCGCTGCAAGATCATTGGTGAAGCACCTGCATCAATTAGAGCCGATATGGACAAAGTGCAAAAAGAAGCCAGATGGTATTATATGCACTTCACGATGAAGCATAATCCAATCATGACACCTGAGAAGATTGAGGCGGCATCTAGAATATATCCCGTTGGCAGTTATTACTACACGATTAAAATTCTTGGCGAGCGTGGCGCACCTGGTAAGCTTATTTATCTTGATTATTTGAGCGAACAGCTGTTTAAACCATTTAAATCTGAAGAGTGGTTTAAGTACACAATCGGTGTCGATATTGGAGCCGGGCGTGCGAAGAACTCATTTTCGCTTCGTGCATTTAAGCACGATAATTCAGAAACAATGGTTGTTGATGGATGGGAGTTTCAAGGCTTAGGATATGAGGAAAAGAAAAAGAAGCTAATTGCTTTTTGCCAAATGTATAAGCATTTACCAATTACTGGCATTTTCATCGACTCAGCAGAAGCGAATTTCATCCGTGATATACAAGGCGACTTTAAGCGAATGGGATTGCCAGAAGTCGCAGAATCTTATAAAGCTACGATCAAAGAGCGCATTGATATGAATATCGTTTTATTTGCGACCAAACGGTCGTTTTTTAATTCCGATTCGGCATTCGCCAAAAGATTATATCAAGCTTATTCAATTGCAAAATGGGTTGAGGGAAAAGAAGGCGAAGAGCGAGAAGATAAGAACGAATGGCTAAATGACTTAATTGACAGCGATGAATATGCACAAACACGCTATATGAAAGCGCTCATGAAAGCATCGAAAGAGGTGATCTAAAATGGGAATTAGAGATTGGTTTCGAGAAAGGCGATTAGAGCGATTAAGGAGGGATTTACTAATGCTTCAAGAATCCGGCAAAGACAAAACACCAAACTTCAATCCGGCACACTTTAAAACATTTACCGAGATAGCGCCGGACCTCGAATTTACCTTAAGCGTTCAAGAGAATCTTGCTTGGTTTATTGGTAAACCACGGTTATTAAGACAATTTTATGCAACGCATCCAATAGTAACTGGCGATTTAAAATATTTTTGGCAAACTGCTCCTGGTGATGTTATCAAGCGACATACCGGCATTCCAAATACGGCTGCAAACAAAATGGGAGTTATTTTGTTCGGCAATGGTTTTACATCAAGAGTCGAGATTTTTAAAACTGATGAAAACGGGAAGCCAACGAATGAGATTGATGATAAAGCATCGAAGCTAGCAACGGAGAACTTAGAAATCCTTAAAAAGAAAACTGAGCTTGTGGACCACTTGAGAAACGGTGCAGTTACTGAATCAGTTTTCGGTCATCTTTTTGGTAAGTGGAGCTATGATATTGAATTATCTGAGTATCCGATATTCGAGATTGCTAGCGTGATGAATGCTGAGTTAGTTAAGACACGAGGCGTCACAACCGCAATCGTTTTTAAAAACTATCACACGATAGGCGATAAACTATACGTTCACAAAGAAACGCACACCACTAACGAAAAAGGTTTCGCAATGTATATTAACAAGCTGTATGCATTAGACAAATCCACCGGAAGCGAAAAAGAAGTGCCTTTAACAACAATCCCGCAAACTGCAAATCTAAAGGATGAATTTGTTTTTGAAGGTATAATCGGTATGCTTGCATTTGAAAAGCCAAATAAACTACCGAATGCGGAATTCCCTAATTGTCCGTATGGAGCGAGCGATTATGCAGGCGCACATAATGTTTTCGATGCACTCGATGAAGTCTTTAGCGAAATGGTTTCAGAAATCCGGAATAATAAGCCTCGGCGCTACGTGCCAGAGAATATGATTCCAACAAATAGAAACGGCGAGAAACAACCACTTGATCCATTCGTTACAAACTATGTTAAAGTCACTGGCGATATCGACCAAGACGCTCAAAACAAAATTGAAGTGACAGAAATCAACGATAAGCACGAATCACTACAAAAGAAATATGATACGCTTCTTACAGCTGCACTTAATAAAATGGGATTATCACCGCTAGCGATTGGCGATCCTGGAATGGTTGCAATGAACTTGGGTGACAAATCACAACAAGAAAAAAACAAGACAACACTAGAAACACGAAACCTTAAGCTTCAGTCTTGGATTCCGTTTATCGAAAAAGTCTTGTTGCAAATGCTTTCGCTTAATGCTTGGATCCAAAAACAATTCGGTGTCGAGCAAGAAGGCTTAAATAGACTTGAAATTGATTTTTCAAATTGCAATGTCGCAATTGAATTCCCAGACTATATTCAAACTTCTGATAAAGAAGTTATCGATACTTGGGGTGCAGCAAAATCAAATTATCGTGTAGCTTCAACAGAAACAGCAATCAGGTATATTCATCCGAATTGGTCCGAAACACAAATTTTGGATGAAGTTAACCGCATTCGTTTTGAGGAAGGCATGAGCTTCGATAATCCTAACAATCTTCCCGAGTTAACCGGCATTAGCGAAATCGAAAACGAAATTGAAAACGAAGACGAAGACGAAGAAAGTCAACAAGTCAACCCAGATGAAAACATCGACAAAAAAGTAGAAGGTGCTGGCGGTGGCAACGAACAATAATCCACCAAGACAAATTTTAAGTCCTGATGCATCAGTGTCTGGACCAATGATTGTGGCACTTCAGAGCGCAACAACCAAAATCAAGGAACTAATCACGCAAGCAATTTTACAAGGCGCATCGCAAGAGGAACTAACAAAGCAGCTTAATAAAGTGATTGCTGAAGCGTGTGAGAAAATTCGCGATCCAACGCTAAAGGAAGAAATCCGGAACGGCTTTGTCGTTAGTGCTAAAAAATGGTATTATGAGCTTAACCAAACCATCAAAACTGTAAACCACAACTTACGCAATAAAGTCTTAACCGTGGTACCAACCACAACGCTTTACGCTTTAGACATAAACGCGATATTCAAAAGCGGTCCAAAGCAAATTATCGATAACTTCAGGCCTTATATGGACTTTAACGCAAAAGGACGAGCATTAATCGAGGGTTACGAGAACAGCGTTAAGTTAGGATTAAAGGCAATCGCAGCCGATCCACCAATCAGCACTAGACTTACTAAAGATGGGAAACCAGTCAAAGTATCTTTAAGAAATCGTGTCGAGATGGCTATTCGTTATGATGCTAATCTCAAAGACGTCAAGAACTTAGTTGATAATGGCGTTAAGCTAGTATGGACCTCAAGCCACCCAAACTGTTCTCCAAGATGCGCTCCGCATCAAGGCAAGCTATATTCTCTCGACGGAACAAGCGGAACGATTAATGGCATCAGATACACACCGCTTGCAGACGTCTTAAAGCTTAACGGTGGCAATTCCATCATCAATGGCTATAACTGCAGGCATCGTTTAATCGAATATCGACCAGGAAGCCGTCCACCGACTGATTATACCGTAGAAGAAATTAAGCGTGAATATGCAATCGACCAAAGGCAAAGGAATTATGAAAATACGATTCGGAACTTAAAAGCCGAAGAAAGATTGCTAAGGCAAGCAGGATTTACTAAAGAAGCGAGTGAATTACGTAAGAAGTGGCAATATTTAAACAAAAATTATGAAGCGTTCTCATTGAGAAATGGGCGGCCATTTTATAGATGGCGGACAAGAATTAGTGAGGATGAAATTTCCAAAAAATCATTTATTAACAAGAAAAAATGATTTTAAGATTTCAAAAAGCCCATACTCAGATAGTATATATTCATTACCACAAGATGAAAAGATTGACTGGGGACAAAAGCCGGAATATTCTTATCGAGTTGCGGACCACTGGAATTGGGAACAGGACGGAAAAATACACTGCCCTACCGAAACTGGCGAAAATTATGGGTGGGCATTATGCCAAGTCATTGATGGCAAATATCGCCTTATCATGAAAATTAAAAAATAGAAAGGTAGAAAGGAATTAACATGAAACGAATACTACTGTTTATTTTTTTAATTGTGCTTATCTTTGTTCAAACAGGTTGTAAAACAAAAGAAATAGAAATAGGTGATAATGGCATATTAACACCCGACATTCCGGTTCAAAGCGAGTATGTGTTTTTGAATTATGAGGATGCATTAAAAAAATTAAAAGACAAATCACCAACCCAAATCGATAATAACAGCATCTTAAAACGAGGTGCTTTTATTATACCCAAAATCTCGCTGGTAAGCGATAGCCTCCCAAACTTTCAAATCACGGGCGCACCGTGTAAAAAAGCGTACGAAAGGAGAAAGCAAAAATTATGGAAAAACTTATCGAATTAGTAGGTAAAGATGTGTTCGAACAACATATCAAACCGAAACTCAAAGAAGGTGCGAATTATTTTTTCGGTGAAGGCGAATTCATCCCTAAATCAAGATTTGATGAAGTGAACAACCAAGTTAAGGATCATAAAAATCAAATAGCCGAACGGGATAAACAGCTTGAAGAATTAAAAAAATTTGCGAAAGGCAACGAAGAACTAACTAAGAAATTTGAGGAATTACAAGCTACGTACACCAAAGAAAAGCAAGAGTATGAAGCGAAAATCCAAAAGCAAGAATACGACTTCGCTTTCCAAACCGAATTATCGAAGCATAGGGCAAAAGATATCGATTTGCTTAAGGCCAAGATTGACAACACAAAAATAACCTTCAAAGATGGCAAATTCTATGGCTTAAACGAACAAATCGAGGGATTAAAGAAAACGCACGCTTATATCTTCGATGAAGCATCAAATCAAATACCGCCAAGAGGCGGAGCACCAATTATTCCAGGTGGTATTCCAACAAAACCAGGAATGGGAAATCCAGCACCGGTAGAGAATCCAAAACCGTGGAATAAGCACAAACATGGCATTTAAAAAATTTAATTTGAAAGGAGCTAATTATTAATGTCTGTTGTAGTTCATTCTCTAAATTATGCTGAGCAATTCAGCCCAGTATTACTCCCAATCATGATTCAGGAGGCTTTAACAAGTCCGTTCATTGTGCCTAATGTTAAATGGCTGGGCGCAAAAACATTCCATTTCACGCAAATGTCAACTTCTGGTTACAAAAACCACTCAAGAACTGGTGGATGGAATCGTGGCAAAATTACTCAACAAGACTTCGAATTCACCGTGAATGTTTCTCGTGATATCGAATTCTTAGTTGATAAAGCTGATGTTGATGAAACAAATTACATCGCATCTGCGCAAAATGTCGCAATGGTTTTCCAAAAAACGCAAGCTGTTCCAGAAAAAGATGCGTATTTTTTCAGTAAAGTCGCAACAACAGCCAAATCTTTAGGAAGCGCATATAGTTCTTCTACCGCAATCTCTACTTATTCTGTAGAAAACGTTTTAACCAAAATCAAAAGCGTAATCGCAAAAGTGAAACGTTATCGAAGAAGTCTTGTTGTTTATGTTCGTAGCGCTGTAATGGATTTGCTTGAATTATCAACTCAATTACAACGCAAGGTTGAAATGACTGTTATTCCAGATGGCGGCATCGGCATTGAAACTCGTTATACAATGATTGATGGCGTTCCTATCTTAGAAGCAATCGATGAAGACCGTTTCTTTGACAAATTCAACTTCAATCCAACAAACGGTGGTTTTGAACCAATCGCTAAGGTTGAAGCGGTTTATGCACAAACATCAGACCAACAAATTGATGAAGATAAAACTTATTACACTCGCTCTGGCGAAGAGGGCGCTTATGTGTATACAAAAGTTGCATCGCCAGTTGTTGGCAGTATTGGATCTTATTACGAATTAACAAATACTCCAGTTGAGGGCTCTAAGAAAATCAACGTCTTAGCTGCATCAACAGAAACTGTTGTAACTGTTCCAAAAATTAGTTCGATTTATTTCTTCGCACCAGGCGCTCATACACTTGGCGACGGATGGCTATTCCAGCAACGCGAAGACTATGACACATTCATTTTCCCTAATGGAAAAGACGGTCAAATCGATTCGATCGCTGTTGATATCGACACAACCGAATATACTACAGATTAGACCTAGTCTTAATTATCACTTAACTTAAAAACCCTTTTAATTTTTGTGGGGAGGATAAATACTTCCTCCCCTTATTTTTTTACTAAATGGAGGTTATATATGACCGAAGAAAAAATCAAAACATTTACAAAAGATTTTCTATTTAGAGCTGGTATCGATTTAGAGAAACGTTTGCCGGCAAATGATTTAGAAACAAATAAAGTCGATGCATTCGTTAACCGTATTGAGATGATGATTGAAGAAGAAATCATGGCAAGAAATCCCAACTATAGGCGTTGGAAAGAACGAGGATTATCTGAAGTGCAAGAAGATGCGATTTATAGGGCAATTCTTGAACAAGCGGCTTATGTATTTGTAGTTGGTGACTTTAATTACATATCCGGTTATGATCCTATTAGTGGCACACTTACTCCAATTGACGAATTAAGAAAACGCACCCTTAGCCCACAAGCTAAAAGAATATTAATGAATGCCGGACTCTTTTATGCCGGATTGAGAGGATGAGTCTATGTACATGAATTATCGATTCCCAGATCAAGCCATATGGCATAAACAAGTATTAGATCCGGACCATGAAATTTTAAGGCGTCACGTTAATTCTCACACTTTCAATTGCGTGGATTTATCAAGCACGCTCAAAGCGGCTCCTCAACAAATCGATCAATTAACAGGAACAATACGTGCGAAGGGATTAGGGAAAAGCCTTCTTTTAAGAACTGACGATCCAAAAGCCGCGGATTTTAAAATTGAAGATACTATCTTTTTCAAAGGGCATGAGTATCATATAACCCAAGTTTATGAAGTGCGTTCAAACGCTTTTTTAGGTGCGATGGAATATGAAATCTATTGCTCATAGGCTTAAGCTTGCTTGTGATGCGCTTTGTACGATTTTAAAAGCTGAAGCACCTTACGATACCGGAAATCTTGCATTAGATGGCATTCGGGTTATTGAAGGCGAGCCAGGATATTTTTATGTAGCTGTCGGTGGCGAAATTGCGCCTTATGCGAAATATACTCAAGAGTCTTGGGACAATTTCGAAGCGCCTTTAAAAGGGAAAAAAAACCCTAATGAAGGCTGGATTAACAGAGGAATCGAAAAAGCATTGCCGCTTATTAAGCAAATTATGGAAGGTGCAATAACGGAAGATGAAGCTAATGAATATTTAGAATCACGAGGATACACAAGAGAACTTAAAGAAAAACAAATCAAGCGTGCTGAATACTTAGAAGCAAAAGCTAGAAAGCTTGTATCATAGGAGGAAACTATGACATTTGAGCAAAAATACAAAGAGATTTTAAGAGCGCAGTTAGAAGCTGTAACCAATCGCAAAGTATATGTCAGTAACGACATTCACTACCAGCCACTCGACGATGATCCAGAAGCAATAGTTATGGTAATTAATACAGGTGGAACAAGTCGTTCATCGGTTGATGGATTCGATATGAACACATTGCCGATTAGCATTAATTTTATCTGCCAAGCAAATTATTTGCAAGAAATATTTGGCATCTTAAACCAAATCGCCAAAGAGAACAACGCAAAATATTATCAAACAGAGATTGATGGAACAACTTATTTTTACCAAGTAATTTACTCAGATGCTTTTCAAATCGGTGGCGCCTATAAAGTTCATTTAGAACGTAGGACCGTCAACTGCATAACCGGAAATTGGTTATTAAATATCACCTATTCCGAAAACGCAATTATCGAGCCTTCGATATGCAAACTTAAAGTTGGATCCACAGAATATGATATTAAATATATTAATCGTTATGATATGTCTGCTACTCCAGTAACCGAATCTGTACAATATATCGATGAAGATGGGCAAGAGGAATTATTTATCGATACAGTTCTAAGTTATTCTTTCGTGCTTCTTAAAGTTAATAATGATGCATTGCAAACCGAATTAAGAAAGCAAATTGCTGGAAAAATTGACTTGAATCAATCTATTTTAACGCTTAAAATTGATGGTGATGAAATACCAATAAATAAATTAGTCGTTACCGAGATTTACGAAAACAAAGCTTCAGTATATAATCTTGTCTTAACCAAATCGTAGGTGATTCTATGGACACAGAATATAGAATTCCCATAAATGTTGAATTAATTGCAACCGAATCAAAAGGCACACCATCACCAACTTCAAAGGCTACTCCTGATCAAACGCAAAAGAAGCTAGCAAACGAAGCAAGTAATGAAGCGGGCGGAGTCTTGAGCAAGATGGTAGCTATCCAAGTTGGCAAGCAAGCTATAAATTATGGTTTGCAAAATTATGGTAATTTAACGGGCGATTATATTACACAATCACACTTACAAACTGCTAATCAGCTTGGTGGAACGCTTTTAATGGCGGTTAAGGGCGGAATTGCAGGAATGACCATAGCAACTGCATCACTTGGTTTTCAAGTTATAAGTTATGGCATTGATGTTGCAAACCGAAATCGTGAAGCGCAATTTTTGAGAGAACGTGTTGGCATGGCATCGATTTACGGAGGAAGATAAGGTATGCAGAAATATTACAAATTGATAAATGGTGTTTGGGAAGAAATACAAAAAGTTCTTGCTGGCCAAGTCGAAACAGAAACAATCGACGATACGCTTGATAATGGCGTTTTAATTTACGATAACAATACAAGCGATTTAATTCCGGTCTTTACTCCGATTAAAATCGACACTCAACCGCACATTAAAATTACAGTTACTGATGAGGTCTATTTATCCATATCCAGTGATGGTAAATTATTTTATGTTAGCGAAAGCTATGGATGGAGTAACCAATTAAATACAGCAAGTGCAGGCGATTTGATCGAACTCACAAACCAAACGGATGATGCCGAAAATCAGGTTTATAAAGTCATCAGCTATTCGAGTGGCATTTTAACGATGGCAAGATATTCAAATAAAGAGCGATTCTTTCTAGCAGCTGAGGAAAGAATGGAGCAACACACAAAAATATTTCCTTATGTTTTTAGGCATACACTTATCTACATCGAACCTACAAAATACTTAGAAAAAATATTTGTATATAATCTTTGCTTGACTAACAAAACGGATACACTTAAAGCACAAATTGAAAAAGCACTTGTGAATGCAGAACTAATCGAAGTGGGACAAAACCCGCGATTTAGTTTATCGAGCGATTTAATAACCTTCTTAGGCGATACACCAGGCGAGGATTTTTTCTTTGATAAAGCAACACTTCGCGAGATACTTGATGCCATGCTTGCGGTTAAAAACGCAAGAGTTTATGTTGAAAAGATAATTGATTTTAATGATATCGTTATTAGCTATGTCGATATGAATGAAATCAAAGAAACAATCGATTTTGAAAAAAAATGCGCACTTGAGAAAAGTAATAATGTAGAAATGCATGCCGGCAATATTGAGGGCTTTGGAGCTAATAGTGTTATTCCTAATGTTGTGTTCCAGGATTGGACCTCCTTTAAAACAACTGAAGCAGTGCTTACAAGCAATAATTTTAAAATAACCACAGTATTCCCGATTGAACGAATAATTAAACTAGAAATTTTATGCGATTTTCGAGTTAATGATGGCGCTGGAAATTCAATCGAAAAATATTATGAATATCCACTTGATTTGACAGAAGCTGTCTTTGATCGTGATGCCTATACTTTGCTAGACGAAAACTATGGAACAACACCCGGCATAGGATTTAGCTTGGACGGACCTTTACCAAGTCGCTTAGCCTTTGGGAAAGACAATGTTTTGGTTTATGACAGAAGCGGTCAAAACATAACTGGAGGCAAAAAAACTGACTGGATTATTTTTCCTGATAACCCAGTGGAGCAAGCCATTGAGGCTGCAATCGATAGAGCTTGTATAAGATACGAAATACCAGGAAGCGAGAATCTCGATCGTACTAGAAATTGGACCGTCACGCTGGAAAATAATGTTATTAATTGTTTAGTTAGAATTGAGTATATTCCATATATTGATACTTATACAAAAATCACAAAGCCAGGTTTATATGACAATGAACAAGCTAAATTATCGGCTATCGATAATCAATCCGAAAAAGTGATATCATCATTAAGACATGGTATTAATCTGCTTGGAAAAATCAGTCGCTTAGGCAATGATGAGTATATTGTTGATACAGTTGTTAAAGACCATGATGAAATTAAAGAGATTGGCCAAAAAACTATTGACAATTATATTATTTACAAAAAAGAAGTTGCATATCACAATAATTATGCAAAAGTCAGATATTACCTATCAAAAAACTATAACAACTTGAATGAACGAATAGCCTTAAATCGAGAAAAGCGAGTATATGATATCCCGCTTACAAGCTACCTAAACGAAATTTTGATTAAGAATTATATCTTGGTCGATTTTTTGCCAGTTAATAATAGCGGGATTGTAAAGAATTTTGCTTTGAGGGCATTAATTGGCAGAACGAATAACACCGTTTCTAAGTTCGTATTTGAAACAAAAAGCGGTAGTGACACATTTGGACCATTCGAACTTGCGACTGCAAACTACACAATGGGTAACGTGATGCATTTTGTAGCCCAATGCATGGATAATTATTCTGTAGGCTATTCTATTGGTGGCCGAATAATTGGCGGGAATAAGGTAGTTTATAATCCGTATGTAGATGATAACACAGGAGAATTTGAAAGCTTTAAGTTCTTATTGACTGATTTTAGGACAGAGGCTGATAACTTCATCGAGCAAAACAAGATACTTCCTAAAACTAATTATGACTATTACATTTCATCTTCACGCTCAGCTGAAGGCGAATATCGGTATTTGAAAGATGCATATCAAACCATAAAGTTTAATGTCGCTTTAGAACTATTGCCAGCAAAGAATCAATTTGGTACAATCATCATCGGGAATCGTTTAGTAGAACACAATGGATTGATCAAGCGAGGTATAACAACTTTTGAAGATGCGGTAATTTATGTTAGCGAACAAGCTTATAACACGACTGAAATATTTAAAGCTAAAGGTTCTGTGTTAAGTGGTGCGAGTTTAACGCGAAGCACAGTTAATAATGCTGTTAGAGTTGATTACGCTCCAGCGATTCCATCAAATAAAGCAGCCTTTGCTATAGCTGATGCAAGTGGCAATTTATATTTGGCAGTGAATGATATCAGCAAGCTTAAGGACTGGATTTATTTCTACGGAAGCAACGAACTAAAATAAAAAAGGCCTATTCGTTAGGCCTTTTGATTTTCTTCCAATTTTTTGAGTCTTTTATGCAATTCAAAGTGTTCGGATGCAATAAAGAAACTGGTTAGACCAAAAATTGTGTTAGTAATCAAACCAATAATACAAACCGCAATTATTCCTTGATTAGACGAAATAAATGCTTCTGATCCTCTTGTTCCCACAATAGGTTTAACAAATTTAATTGTTTGAATAGCATCAATCCCAAACCAAATATATCCAGCGGAACTAATAATCAATACAATTAATGCAATTAAGATAAAATTATTTTTTTTCATTCCCATATCACCTCACTAATAATATACCCGAATATAAAAAATAATGCAAATAAAAACCCTTAATTTAAGGAGGAAAAACAAAATGAAAATAATTTTTAATAAATATGGTGGCTTGAAAACCATTGAAGACCGACAATTACTCGTTCAATCGTCAAGTAACGCCAACTATGTCGATATTTATTACCAAGATGAAAACGGCAATTTTGCAGATGAAGCGGTTAATTTAGCCACTATCGCATTCAAACGTGCTGATTCATTCGAGATAATGGAAAAAACGTGCGATGCGGTCAGAGAAGAACTAACGAACAAGCTTCTTTATTTTAGATATGTATTCCAAGAAGATGATTTGGCTGTCAATGGCGAACTACAAATCACTGTTCGTTTAAAGCAAGTCGTATTTGATCCAGAAGATGAAACGCAAATCTTACTTATCAAACAAAGAGCAATGGGAAAACTCGTTGCTCATATTTACGAAGCAATCGGTAC
>JGI24503J29689_10045118_pt1 | contig 23034 bp, 15 predicted proteins | sample BioPla3RNA2_FD_29689 | JGI IMG/M metagenome (IMG submission 29689)
CGGAGTTCAAACCGTAAAGACGGCAGCCCTCCCAACCGTATTTATTGAGAACAGGGCAGGAGACCAATAAGCATTTAATTCAATAATAATAAAATAGAACTATGGGAAATGTGCATATTCAAGGTATTATACCTCCCATGATCACTCCCCTTGAGGATATGAACAGCCTCGATGTTCCGGGTTTGGAAAAATTGGTCGAACATATTTTATCGGGCGGAGTTCATGGTTTGTTTATTTTAGGGACTACCGGCGAGGCTCAAAGTCTGAGTTATGAACTTCGTCACGAGTTGATAGAACGGGTTTGCCGTCAGGTGGGAAAACGAGTTCCGGTGTTGGTGGGTATTTCCGACACTTCTTTGGTGGAAAGTATGCATTTGGCCGAAAAAGCTTTTGCCGAAGGAGCCACGGCAGTGGTGTCGGCTCCGCCTTATTATTACGCTCCGGCTCAGCAGGAATTGATTGATTTTTATCAGAGCCTGGCCGATGTCTTACCTCTGCCTTTGTTTTTGTACAATATGCCTTCGCATGTTAAGGTAAAAATAGAACCCGCCACGCTCAAAGCTATAGCACAACACCCCAATGTGATCGGCCTTAAGGATAGTTCTTCCGACATGGTGTATTTCCATTCCCTGATACAGATCATGAAAGACAAAGAGGGTTTTTCTCTGTTGGTAGGTCCCGAAGAATTGACGGCCGAAGCGGTACTTTTGGGGGCCGACGGCGGAGTAAACGGTGGAGCCAACATGTTCCCCTCGCTTTATGTAAACATGTATAAGGCAGCAAAATCACGCGATTTGGATACCGTTCTGGCCCTGCAACAGCAAATAATGTACATTAGCAACAGTATATACAAAATCGGCAAGTACGGTTCCAGTTATTTAAAGGGAGTCAAGTGTACCTGTTCCCTGCTGGGCCTTTGCAGCGATTACATGGCTCTGCCTTTTCAACAATTCAACACCCCCGAACGACTCAAGGTGCAAAAAGTGTTGGAAGAATTAGGCTGTACGGTAAGCAATCCATAATTTTTTAATCACAAATACATGACTACATCCGTAACCGCACTTGATTACATTGTTTTTATTGCTTTTTTGGTTGGTATTGTCCTCTTTGGCTCTTCCTTTTATTTTCGTAACAAAAAGAAGCAATCTACAGGCCAGTTTACGGTGGCCAATGGTAGTCTTCCCACCTGGGTGGTTGGCATGTCTATTTTTGCCACCTTTGTAAGCAGCATCACCTTTTTGGGTTATCCCGGCGAAGCCTATACCAACAACTGGAGTCCCTTCGTATTCAGCCTGTCCATTCCCATTGCCACCTGGTTGGCCGCCAAACTTTTTGTGCCTTTATACCGCAGCATGAACAGTCCTTCGGCCTATCATTACCTGGAAGTTCGTTTCGGATATTGGGCCAGAGCTTACGTGGCTATTTGTTATTTATTAACTCAACTAGCCAGGATGGGCTCTATCTTGTTTTTAATGGCTTTGCCGCTGAGTTTTATGCTGGGCTGGAGTGTACCCTCGCTCATTATTATCTCCGGGGTTGCTGTATTGATATTTTCTGCTCTGGGAGGCATTTCAGCCGTCATGTGGACCGATGCCATACAGGGTATTATTTTGATTTTAGGTGCGTTGGCCTGCGCCATCTTATTAACGGTCAAGATACCAGGCGGTTTTTCTGGATTGATTGAAGTAGGTACTCAATACGACAAATTCAGTTTGGGAAGCTTAAGTGCTAGTCTGACAGAACCCACCTTCTGGGTATTACTGGTGTATGGATTGTTTATCAACCTTCAAAATTACGGCATAGACCAAAACTATATTCAGCGGTATATGACAGCCAAGGACGAACGCAGCGCCAAAAAATCCACTTTTTGGGGCGGAATGCTCTACGTTCCGGTTTCTCTGATGTTTGTTTACATAGGGACAGCCTTGTTTGTGTATTACAAAACCCGGGGTGGACTGCCTGCTGACGTCAGCGGAGATCAGGTGTTTCCCTATTTTATTGTAAATGCTTTGCCCACCGGAGTAACCGGTTTGCTGATTGCCAGTATTCTGGCTGCCGGTATGAGCACGGTTTCAACCAGTCTGAACAGCTCTTCTACCGTTATTTTGACCGATTTTTATAAAAGAATCCGGCGGCGCGAAGTCGACGAAAAAAAAGGCATGAGAATACTCTATGTTTCCAGCGTGGTCATAGGTATACTGGGCATTGTAGTAGCTTTGCTGATGATGCGTGTTGACGGTGTGCTGACCACCTGGTGGAAACTGGCTTCCATTTTTAGCGGAGGTATGCTGGGTTTGTTTTTGCTGGGTTTTGTGAGTAAAATGGTCAAAAACCTTGCAGCCATTGTCGGTGTGGTGGCTGGTTTACTTGTGATTGCCTGGATGAGCCTGAGTCCCTATCTCTTTGTCGATGGAGCCTTGATGCAGTATAAATGCAATCTTCATGGAAATCTGACCATAGTCTTAGGAACCATGACGATATTTTTAGTTGGCTTTTTGGTGACACTCGCTCTGCAAGCTTTCTCTAAAAAGTCTAAAAAAGCGCATTAATAAAGCTTTACAGCAATAAACCATTTAAACGGCTCCTGTCTAAGCTATTTTGAAGTTGAAAATTCAAACATAAAACTTTATAAATCCTTAAAACAAAAAGAATGAAAAAATTGATTCTTGCATTAGCACTTATAATCAGCCTGAGCCAGGCTTTTGCTCAACAATCCGATGAAGATTACCGCAAAGTAATTTACGGCCGTTCAGAGAATATTGTGAAAACTCTGGATATTCAGGACAAAGTCAAATATGATTTCATTTTGGAATTAATTGCCAATCAATACATTGATTTAGGTGTAATCAACGATGCTTTTGCAGCCAAAGAGAATGAAATCAAGAATTCTTCCTTGTCTGCCGAGGAAAAGACTCAAGCCAAAGACCAAGCCTATCTTAAACAAAGGGAGGCTCTTACCGCTAAGCATTATTATTTTATCAATCAATTGAATGCCACCTTATCGCCTGAACAAATAGAAAAAGTGAAAGACGGTATGACCATGGGTCAGTATCCGGTTCAGTACAAAGCACAACTCGAAATGATACCCAGCCTGACAGAGGAAGAAAAGACCTATATCAGGGCTGCCCTGATGGAAGCCCGCGAATACGCTATGGATTGTTCCGACTCCAAAGCCAAGCATGCCTGGTTTGGTAAATACAAAGGCCGTATCAACAACTATCTTTCCAAGAGAGGTTATAATCTTACAAAAGAACGTGAGGCCTGGTATGAACGTATTAATGCTGCCAAGGCAAAATAATCTTAATCAGTGATACACCTATCATGAAAAAAACAGCAGTTGCATTTATAATCAGTCTGAGCAGTATAGCCGTTTTTCCGCAATATTCCGGAAGAGCGGCTCAACCGGCTGTTCAAACGAATCAGTCAGGCTTGCTGGAATATACTCAGGATGCCCGGGCTAATCGTATACCGGACTATTCTTATTGCGGCTACATGGCTTCCGAGCAACTTATTCCCGAAGTGCCCGTTAAGGCCGTGGTTTCTTGGATGCCGGGAGATAATACGGCGAGAATTCAGCAGGCCATCGATTATGTTTCTTCGCTGGAGCCCGATGCTCAGGGTTTCAGAGGAGCTGTCTTGCTGGAAAAGGGAAGTTACGAAATCGCCGGAGGGCTGACCATATCGGCTTCGGGGGTTGTTTTACGTGGCAGTGGGTATATGGATGGGCAAACGGAACTTTTGGGTACCGGGATGGACCGGACCACCATGATTCGTGTTGCCGGGAAAAAAGATTATCAAACAGGCGAAAACAAGGAGATAAGCTCTTATGTCCCCACCGGAGCAAGGACCGTTGTGGTTCAAGGTCATTCCTTCAAGCCCGGAGATCGCATACGTATTACGCGCCCGGGTACTCAGGCATGGATAGACGCCATGGACATGAACGATTTTGGCGGAGAATCTTCCTACATAGGGTGGAAACCCGAAGATATGTTTGTCTATTGGGAACGGCAGGTCAAAGAAATACGGAGCGACAGTATTCTGCTCGATGCCCCATTGAGTTGTGCTTTGGATCCCGAATTTGGCGGAGGTTTTGTGAGCAGTTTTGAATGGCCCGGACGTATAAGCCGCTCGGGCGTGGAGAACCTCAGATTGCGTTCGACTTACGATGCCGATAATCCCAAAGACGAAAATCATCGTTGGGTGGCAATCAATTTAGATAACATCGAAGACGCTTGGGTCAGACGGATTGAATTCAGGCATTTTGCCGGTTCGGCTGTTTTCCTTACCGAAAATACCCGCAGAATAACCGTGGAAGATTGTAAATCCATAGAACCGGTTTCCGAAATAGGCGGACAGCGTCGCCAAACTTTTTTTACACTCGGAGGCCAATGTTTGTTTCAACGCCTCTATTCCGAGTATGGGTTTCACGATTTTGCCGTCGGACGTTGTGTGCCGGGTCCCAATGCCTTTGTGCAATGTTATGCCTGGATGCCTTATAATTTCAGCGGTACGGTAGATTCCTGGTCTACCGGGGTGTTGTTTGATGTGGTGACCGTGGAGGGACACGGTATCTATTTTTCCAACAGAGGCCAGGACGGACTGGGAGCGGGTTGGACTACGGGTAATTCAATGATGTGGAATTGTTCCGCTTCTATGTTGGCCTGCCCTCTGCCCCCGACGGCCTACAATTGGTCTTACGGAGCCTGGGGGCAACGCAGCGGTAATGCGGCCTGGAACAGCGCCGGTTCTTTTGTGAAACCTCATAGTCTTTATTACGCCCAACTGGCAGCACGTACGGGGAAAAAACATCCCGACGAAGATAAATTAATGCCTTTTGACACCAGCTCTGCTACCAATCCGCCCATAGTCAGAGCGCAGGAGTTTGTCGCCGAAGCCCGTAAGCCGGCATTGGAACTGAAAGACTGGATTGATAGCCTAACATTAAGTAATCCACTTACTCTTACATACGAAAAGTCCAAAAAGAATGATCCTTCCGTGGTCTGGCAGAAAAAATCGGCAGGTAAAACAAGTACCGTATCGCCCGATCACGCCGGTTTGATGAAGCTCGAAGGTGGTGTGCTGGTAAAAGAGGGAAAAATTCTTACAGGAGGCCGCCGGGGCGTAGTTTGGTGGAACGGCAATTTGCGACTGAGGTATCTTGCTACTGCACGTCCTCACATTACGCGTTATGCTCCGGGGCGTACGGGTACGGGCTTCACCGACGATCTGGACGAAATGACCGATAATATGCTCAGGCAAAACGTCCTGGTAACCGATCATAACTACGGATTATGGTACGACCGCCGCAGGGATGATCATGAAAGAATTATGCGCATGGACGGCTACGTTTGGCCGCCTTTCTATGAATTGCCTTTTTCCCGCAGCGGACAAGGAACAGCCTGGGACGGGTTGAGTAAATACGATTTGACCCAATGGAATGTATGGTATTGGAACCGCTTGAAAAAATACGCAGATTTGGCCGACGATAAAGGCCTGGTGTTGTTTCATCAGCATTATTTCCAGCATAATATTTTGGAGGCCGGCGCTCATTGGGCCGATTTCCCCTGGCGTTCGGCCAACAACGTAAACGAAACAGGTTTCCCTGAGCCGGTGCCTTACGCCGGAGACAAACGAATTTTTATGGCGGAATTGTTTTACGATGTACAGCATCCGGTACGCAGGGAACTGCACCGGAATTACATCCGAAAATGCCTGGATAATTTTGCCGGCAACGGCTCCGTGCTTCAATTTATCAGTGAGGAATTCACCGGTCCTCTGCACTTTGTGGAATTCTGGCTGGATGTAATTGCCGAATGGGAAGCAGAAACCCAGCAGGATGCCAAAGTCGTATTGTGTGTTACCAAAGACGTGCAAGACAAGATTCTCGATGACCCCCAAAGGGCAGCAACAGTCGACATTATAGATATTAAGTACTGGAGACCTTTGCCGGGGGGAGGCTACACAACGCTCCTGAGTGATTTGAATCTGGCCCCGCGTCAACAAACCCGGGCCGGTTCCACCCGCATACCCGGTGATGGAGCAGCAGACATGCCGGGCAGGGTCTATGAGACCATTTTATCGCTTAGGAAGTCTTTTCCCGACAAGGCTGTGCTTTATTCAGCGGGAGGTTCGCCTCAGGAAGAATGGGCTGCCTTCATGGCCGGAGCCTCTTTGTGTAATTTGCCTGCCCGCCTACCGGAACAGTTGCTCCGCGACGCTTCAAAAATGCAGGCAATCGATTCTCAAGACTGGATGAGGGGCCATTCAAAACTGGGATATATTGCTTATTCCAGGGCCGAAGAACTCATCCTTGATTTGCGGAATGCCCGCGGAAAATTTGAGGCGCAATGGTTGGATGTCCGCAGTGGAGAGCCTAAGGGTAAACCCTTTAAAATCAAGGCGGGCTCGGTGCATAAGTTTAAACCGGAAGGTATATTGTGGTTGCATAAATAAAATGGAGGGTGCTATGAAAAAAGTATTATTGTTCATCTCATTGATTCTCGCAGCTGCAAGCGCTTATACTCAAAGAGCAAGTATTCCTCTGCCTGTGCAGCAAACAGGGGGCTCGTTGGCTTACCATGCGGACGAAAACGGAAACCGGGTGCCGGATTATTCGTACAGCGGATACATGGCCTCGGAAACGGAGATTCCACTGGTTCCGGTCAAAGCAGTGGTGCCGGCTATGGAAGGCGATGCCACTGAGCACATTCAGGCAGCTTTGAATTACGTCTCTTCGCTGAAGCCCGACCAAAACGGTTTTAGAGGAGCCGTACTATTGGAGCCTGGCCGTTACGAAGTTGGTACTACACTTTGGATCAATGCTTCCGGTGTGGTTTTAAGGGGAAGCGGATACGGGCCGGGGGGGACCGAAATAATAGCAGACTACAGGGACAGGACGACTCTGATCCGTTTCAAAGGAGTGGACAACAGAAGCACCGGAACCTGTTATACCATTGCCGATGAATCGCTGCCGGTAGGAACGACGCAAATCGTTTTGCCCGGACATCGCCTTAAAGCCGGGGATCATATCCTTATCAGTTTGCCCGCTCGCAGGCCTCAACAGGCAACTTCCGTACAAAATGCCTCCGGACAAGAAGCAGCCCCTGCCCGTATGAGGAATACGCCCTCAATGCAATGGGAAAGAGAAATCTCCGTCTTCAATGGCGATATAATAAGCCTGGATGCTCCCCTGACCTACGAAATTTCGACAAGGAACGGATCGGCCGATGTTTGTTTGTTGGATTGGCCGGGCCGAATCCGGCAGGTCGGCCTCGAAAACCTGCGTTTAACTTCGGTTTATGACCAAAGCAATCCCAAAGACGAAAATCACGCCTGGATAGCTGTAGCCATGGAAAACGTCCGGGATGCCTGGGTACGAAGAGTGGAATTTAGGCATTTCGCGGGCTCGGCGGTCTATCTTACCGAAACGGCTTCCCGCATCACCGTAGAAGATTGTAAATCCCTGCAGCCTGTGTCCGAAATCGGGGCAGAAAGGCGTTACAGCTTTTATACCTTGGGTGGACAATGTCTGTTTCAGCGCCTGTGGGCCGAATATGGATACCATGATTTTGCCGTTGGAGCCGGAGCTCCCGGACCCAATGCTTTTGTACAATGCTGGTCGATCTCGCCGCATAGTTTTAGTGGTACTGTCGATGCTTTGTCGAGCGGGGTTTTGTTTGATATTTGCGCTGTGCATGCTAATGCCTTGCGCTTTTCGAGGCCCGATCCGGCCAACGAAGGTTACAGCTATACCACTGCCAATTCCATGTTTTGGAATTCAACGGCAGCCATTATGTCCTGCCCCAAACCAGGCTCAGCACAAAATTGGGCTTTTGGGGCCTGGGCTCAGTTCTCCGGCAAAGGCTACTGGCACGAGGCGAACAGCCATGTTTCTCCCTGGAGTTTATTTTACGCTCAACTTCGCGACAGAACAGGCAAAAGAAATCCCGGCGAAAATAAGTTGATTACTCTATCGCAGGGAGGAACAAGCTCCAGAGAAGATGCCCGGCGTGAAACCCTGGCCGCCCGTAAGCCTCTGATATTGCTTTCCGACTGGATCGACACCTTGTGTCTGCGTGAGCCCCTCAGTCTCACTTACGATAACAAAGACAAGCAATTGAGCAAAGTCTGGCAGCAGGAACCCTACATGATCAAAAAGGCAGAAAAATCTCCGGCTCCGGCTATGCAATTGAACGAAGGCGTGTTGATACGGGACGGAAAAATACTGACGGGAGGGCGCTTTAATCCCGCCTGGTGGAGAGGCAGTCTGCTGCCTAAAAACCAACAGGCTCCCCACCTGACGCGTTACGCTTTGGAGCCCGAAGGCTACCGGGTGGTCGACGATCTGGACGAAGTGTGCGCTAATATGCAAAAAAGCGGCATTTTGGTAATGGATCATAACTACGGATTATGGTACGACCGCCGCAGGGACGACCACGAACGAACCAGCCGGATAGACGGCGAAGTCAAAGCCCCCTTTTATGAATTACCTTTCGCCCGCAGCGGACAGGGCAGAGCCTGGGACGGACTGAGCAAATACGATCTGACCCAATGGAATGTATGGTATTGGAACCGTTTGAAAAAATATGCAGATTTGGCCGACGATAAAGGCCTGGTATTGTTCCATCAGCATTATTTCCAGCACAACATCATCGAAGCCGGTGCCCATTGGGCCGATTTCCCCTGGCGTTCGGCCAACAACGTAAACGAAACGGGTTTTCCCGAGCCGGTGCCTTACGCCGGAAACAAGAGGGTGTTTATGGCCGAACATTTTTACGATGTAACTCATCCGGTACGCAGAGAATTGCACCGAAACTACATCCGCAAATGCCTGGATAACTTTGCAGAGAATTCTTCGGTGCTGCATTTTATCAGCGCCGAGTTTACCGGTCCTTTGCATTTTGTGGAATTTTGGTTGGATGTTGTTTCCGAGTGGGAAAAAGAAACCGGTTGTAACGCGTTGATTGCCCTAAGTACCACCAAGGAAGTGCAGGACGCCATTTTGAAAGACCCCGTGCGTTCAAAAGTGGTAGAAGCGGTCGATATTCGCTATTGGTATGTGGATGAAAACGGCAAAGAGTTTGCCCCCAAAGGTGGATTGAATCTTGCTCCACGCCAATTTGAACGTATGGAAAAACCGGCCAAAACCTCGGCCTCGGAGGTTTATAATATGGTAAGCAGCTATCGCCGGCAATATCCTCAAAAGGCTGTGGTCTATTCGGCCGATTCTTACCCGGAATTTGCCTGGGCAGCTTTTATGGCCGGCGCCTCTTTCTGCGTATTACCCAAAGACCTGCCCGAAGATTTTCTGAAGGACGCAGCTTCGCTCAGCCCCCTTGCTGCTGCCTGTTGGCTAATGGCTAAGGCCGGACAGGCTTATATTGCCTATCCGTCGGACGATGCCCTTATAGAGGTAGATCTAACTAAGGAAACCAAGCCCTTCCGGGCGCAATGGATAGACCCGGTCAGTGGCCGGACGAAGGGTAAAGTCTTTCAGGTACGGGCCGGCACCGTATTTAAAACCACTGGCAAAGATGTTTTGTGGTTACGCCAAACAAACTAAAAGAATGTTTATTCTATAAAGCAAAATGTATTCTATTCAAATAACCCAAAAACAAGCTATTATGAAAAAGTTTCTTGTTCCTTTTTTGACCGTTCTGTTGTTTACGGCTTGTACTCCCAAAGAGGTTTACATGTTCAGCTCATTCAACGAACCGGCTACCGATGGCCTGAGGCTCTTGTACAGTGAAGATGCTTATCACTGGGAAGACCTGGGCGGTATTTTTTTAAAACCCGCAGTCGGGAATCAGCAGGTGATGCGCGATCCCTCTATTGTCAGGGCTCCCGACGGAACCTTTCATCTGGTATGGACCTCTTCCTGGAGGGGAGATTTGGGTTTCGGCTATGCTTCGTCCAAAGATTTGATTAACTGGTCGGAACAACGCTTCCTTCCGGTTATGGCTTTTGATACTACCACCGTGAACGTGTGGGCTCCCGAAATTCATTACGACGAAACTCAGGCTCAGTTCATCATTATTTGGGCTTCTTGTATTCCTTACCGTTTCGAAAAGGGGATTGAGGAAGAAACCGGTAACTACCGTATGTATTACGTCACTACCAAAGATTTTCAGGAGTTTTCCGAAACCAAGTTGTTTTACGATCCCGGCTTCAGTGTGATTGATGCTGTGATGGTTCCTAGAGCAAAAGACGATGTGGTGTTGGTACTCAAAGACAATACCCGTCCGGAACGGAACCTGAAAGTGGCCTTCGGTTCTTCCATGACCGGCCCCTTTGGCCCGGCTAGTGAGCCTTTTACCGAGATTTATACCGAAGGACCATCGGTGGTAAAAGTGGCGGATGGTTGGTTGATCTATTTTGACGCTTATCGCAAGAAAACCTACGAAGCTGTGTTTACAAAAGACTTTGTACATTTCGAAAACGCGAACGATCAAATAAGTATTCCCGAAGGACACAAACACGGCACTATTTTCAAAGCAGACCATAAAGTGCTGAAGGCTTTGAAAAAAGAAATGGAAAAACGCCAACAAGTTGAATCGAATAACCAATAATGTCCTCAACAATGAAATATTCTGCTATAAGCACTTTGTTGCTCTTGTTTGTTTTGACGGTATCCTGTTCGCAAACTGCTTCCAAATCCGGCCCTTTGGCAGACAGGGTGCATTATACCGGAACAAGCATGTCCAATGTGGACTATCACCACGGACAACTGCCTCCGGCCATAGGTGTGCACAATGTTCAGATAATGCGTGCCAACCGGGGCAAGCCCGAAAGTTCGGACGGTTACGGTTGGACGTACAACCACGCTCCCATGATGGCCTATTGGAGCAATACTTTTTTTGTGGAATACCTCAGCGATTCCGTCAGCGAGCATATTCCTCCCTGTCATACTTTGTTAGTCCGCTCTTCGGACGGTATAAACTGGTCAAAACCCGAAGTGATTTTTCCCAAGTATAAAATTCCCGACGGTTTTAAAAAGCCGGGCAGTGAGGTAGTGGCCAAAGACGCCCTGGCCGTGATGCATCAGCGGGTGGGCTTTTATGTTTCCTCACATAATAAACTCCTCGCGTTGGCTTATTACGGAATAGCTCTTTTCCCCAAGGACGATCCCAACGATGGTATGGGAGTAGGCCGGGTAGTACGCGAGATAAAAACCGACGGTACCTACGGGCCCATTTATTTTTTGCGTTACAATCAATCTTTCAATGAAGAGAACAGCCTTTACCCTTTTTATAAAAGCTGTCCCGAAGCCGATTTTGTGGCGGCTTGCGATGAAATACTGGCCAATCCTCTGTATATGATGCAAATGGTGGAAGAAGCCGATCGCAACGACCCGCTTATTCCGCTCCAAAAACAATACAAAGCCTTCTCGTATTATCATCTGCCCGACGGCCGGGTGGTAGGTTTATGGAAACATGCGCTTACTTCCATTAGTGCAGACGGGGGAAAAACTTGGGCCGAACCGGTAGAACGAGCCGGGGGTTTTGTCAACAGCAATGCCAAGATATGGGGACAACGCACTTCGGACGGCAAATACGCCACCGTTTACAATCCCTCGGAATATCGTTGGCCTTTGGCCGTTTCCACCTCCAAAGACGGACTGGAATACACCGATCTGATGCTGGTGCACGGCGAAATAACGGCCATGCGCTACGGAGGACAGTATAAATCTTACGGCCCCCAGTATGTACGGGGCATTCAAGAGGGCAACGGCACTCCTCCCGACGGAAAAATGTGGCTGACCTACAGTATGAACAAAGAAGATATTTGGGTATCCTCGGTACCTGTACCGATTTGTAGTAAGGCCGCTAAACATACCAGAGAGGTCTTTGACGAAATGCCCGACGGTTGTGAAACAGCTTTGTGGAATACCTACGACCTGCAATGGGCAAGCACCCGCATTGAAAAAGATGAAGCAGGCCGTAAAAGCCTCACTCTACGCGATAAAGATCCTTTTGATTACGCTAAAGCCGAAAAGATATTTCCGGCTTCCGCACAATTTACGGTGACCGCCGAAATCAAAGCCGGACAAAACGATCACGGAACTTTGCACATGGAGGTGCAGGACGCCAAGGGACAGCCATCCATACGCATCAGTTTCAACGACGACGGCAGAATGTACAGTAAATCCGGAGCCCGCTATTCCAGCTTGGGCAGCTACGAAGCCGGTAAGAGCTACACAATTAAACTGAATATCGACACAAAAATGCGTTACTATACCGTGCAAATCAATTCCGGCCGCGAAGTAGGGCGTATTTTTTATGCACCTGCAGCCAGCCTCGAAAGGGTAGTGTTCAGAACAGGAGAACCACGTCTGCATCCTACACCAGAAACTCCGGCCGACCGTTACACTGATTTGCCGGCTGCAGATGCCGTCGATCCCGAGGCCTGTTTCCGTATTTACTCACTGGAAACGGCTCCCGCTACCGGTAATAATCAATAATGAATATATTTCTTATGAAAAAACAATTAGTCGCCTTGCTGTTAATCGGCTTTACGGTCCTTTCGTTTGCCTCCTGTCAGGCGAAAACCAAAACACCCAAATCGGCCAATATTCTCAAAGCCAAAGATTTTAAACATTACGTTGATTATTTTAACCGCATGGAAGATGAGCCCATCGTTCAGGCCATACCTAATGCGGAGTCCTGGGACTGGATGCAGGCCAATATTCCCTTGTTCAGTTGTCCTCAGGATAATTTCGAGGAAATGTGGTACTTCCGTTGGTGGTCGTTGCGCAAGGGTATTCGCGAAACTCCGCTTGGTTTTGTTATCAACGAATTTTTGGTGGAACGTTCTTATGCCGATAAGTACAATATGATTTCCTGTGCGTTGGGACATCATATTTATGAAACCCGCTGGCTGCACGATTCCAAATACCTTGATCAGTATTTGCATGTGTGGTTCAGGGGTAACGAAGGGGCTCCCATGAAAAGATTGCGCAGTTTCAGTTCATGGACTGCCTATGCCGTGTACAATAGGTATCTTGCCGACGGTAACAAAGAGTATATGCTCGATTTGTTGCCCGACCTGGAAAAGGAATACCGAGACTGGGAAGGCGATCACCGTTTGCCCGACGGCATGTACTGGCAGGGCGATGTGCAGGATGGCATGGAAGAGTCCGTCAGCGGGGGACGACGCATCAAGAATGCCCGTCCCACCATTAATAGTTATATGTATGGAAATGCCCTCGCTTTGTCAAAAATGTTCAGCCTAAGCGGAGAGACGGCCAAAGCTGCCCTGTATGCAGCCAAAGCCGATACCATAAAAAAAATGGTACAAGACAACTTATGGCATCCCGAAAGGAAATTTTTTGAAACACGTTGGGTAAACGGCCAGCTGGCGCAAGCTCGCGAAGCCATCGGTTATATTCCCTGGTATTTTAATTTACCCGACCTAGGGAAAAATTACGAAGAAGCCTGGTTGCAGGTCAAAGATCCGGAGGGCTTTTTAGCTCCTTACGGCCTGACTACTGCCGAAAGACGGCATCCTGAATTCCGCACTCGCGGAGTGGGTCAATGCGAATGGGATGGTGCGGTCTGGCCTTTTGCCAGCTCGCAGACAATGACGGCTATGGCCAATGTGCTCAACAATTATGAGCAAAATTACGTGGACAAAGCCACTTACTATGAATTGATGAATCTTTACGTGGAATCTCAATACCACAGAGGCCGACCCTATATAGGCGAATACCTGGACGAAGTTACAGGCTATTGGTTGAAAGGCGATCAATTGCGCAGCCGCTATTACAATCATTCCACTTTTGCCGATCTGATCATTACGGGCTTGATGGGATTACGTCCGGGAGAAGATAATATATTGGTAGTTAATCCGCTGATTCCCCAGGAACAATGGGATTGGTTTTGTTTGGATAATTTGATGTACCATGGGAAGAATATAGCCGTCGTGTGGGATAAATCCGGAAAGAAATTCAATAAAGGCCAAGGTTTACTTATCTTTTGCAATGGTAAAAAAGTAGCTCAAAAACCAACTATTGAAAAAATCACTGTTGATATTTCACCGTACTGAGCTAAACCACCCGGACAATTTTGTGTTAAAACGGTTTAGTATTACATTTGTCAGCCTAACACTTTGATTATGGCGTTTAAGAAAAAAGTATCTCTGAAAGACATCGCGCAAGCCGTTGGAGTGTCGTCCGCTTTGGTATCGATGGTGCTCAACGGCAAGGCAAAACAATATGGAATCGGTGAGGAGGCCACTCGTAAAGTGTTGGCCAAGGCCAAGGAGTTAAACTATCAACCCAATATCATGGCCAGAGGTCTCAGGAGCGGCAGAAGTCGTCTCCTTGGCTTGGTGGTGGCCGATATCTCCAATCCTTTTTTTGCCACTCTCGCCCGCGAAATAGAACGTGCTGCCTCTGAAAGAGGCTACACGGTCATTTACGGCAGTTCCGATGAAAAGCCCGAACATTTGTCGAAGCTTATGAATACTTTGGCCAATCAGGGAGTGGATGGAATTATTGTGGTTCCCTGTGAAAATTCAGAAGAACTCATTGCCGATTTATACCTCCAAAAGTATGCCATGGTTTTGGTCGACAGGTATTTCCCCAAAATAAACACTTTATCGGTGTCGCTCGATAATGCCGAAGCATGCAAAAAAGTTACCCGGCACCTCTTGTCGCAGGGTTACAAGAAAATAGGTTTTGTAAGTTATGAATCGGAACTCCTGCATATGACGGAACGCGTAAGAGGTTACTGCGAGGCTATGCAGGAAGCGGGCCTGAAGAATAGTATTAACGTACTCAAATTGCCTCAGGATAAGTATCAAGAAACAATGCTGCAGGTTTTTGAACAGCATCAAATCAAAAACCTTGAGGCCTTGATTTTCTCGAATAATTCGCTTACCATTCAGGGTTTGTATGTGCTCAAACAACTAAAGGTACGTATCCCCGAAGACCTAGCTGTGTTTGGTTTTGACGGAGGAGACGTGTTTGATCTTTATTGTCCGGCCATTAGTTACGTAAGACAACCGGTCGAAGAAATGGGCAGGAAAGCCGTAACTGTTTTAATCGATCAGCTCGAATCTGAGAAACCTGAGGAAATAAAAAGATACGTATTGAAATCCGACTTGGTCATTGCCGAATCTTCTTTAAAAAAGAAATAGATGAATCAAGAAGAATACAAGAGGTCCGTTAATCATCAGAAATATTGAACCCTAAACCATTAATAATCTAAAACGAATGACCAAGAATTTTTCCGGAGTGGTGGTACCTATGATCACTCCTTTGCTGAATGACCTAAGAGTGGATACTGCCGCAGTTAAGCGTATTATGAAGCTTTTTTCGGCCCATTCCATATCTCCGCTGGTATTGGGCACAACGGGTGAATCTTCTTCCGTTTCGAGGAAGGAAAGTTTGCGCTGCATACGCGCAGCCTGCAGAGCAAAAAGCGGAACCCAAAAAGTCTATGCCGGATTGGTAGGCAATGAAGTGGGCGAATTGTTGGATCGCGGCAAAATGTATGCCGATATGGGTGTTGATGCCGTTGTTTCTACCTTGCCGTCGTATTACCCGCTTTCGGCAGATCAAATGCGTTCTTTTTACCTGACCTTGGCCGATACTTTAGCCGTGCCGGTTCTCATGTACAATATCAAGGCAACAACCCAAATGTCGCTTCCACTGGACTTGGTAGCCGAATTGAGCCAACACCCCAATATTGCCGGATTGAAAGATTCCGAAAGGGATCCCGCACGTTTGAACGAATGCATACAGAAGTATAAAAATCGTTCCGATTTTTCTTTTTTCTGCGGCTGGGGTGCGCAAGGAGCGAATAGTTTGATACTTGGTGCCGACGGTATTGTCCCCAGTACAGGTAATGTGGTTCCGGAAATGTATTATAAATTATATAAAGCAGTGCTTGCCGGCGATACCGCTGCCGCTTTGCATTATCAGCAACAGACCGATCGTGTGGCGGAATTGTATCAAAAAGGCCGCAATCTGGGCAGTTCCCTGGCGGCATTAAAAGTGCTGATGAAAGCCAGGGGCTTGTGTGGCACCACTATGATGCCTCCCCTGACTGCTTTGTCTGCTACAGAAGAAAAATCAATAACAGAACAATTCAATAAATTAGAGAGAAATGAATAGTATTCATTGGATAGATCTGGGCATTGTCCTGATAAGCGTGCTATTAACCGTTTTTGTTGGTATTTATTTCGCCAAACACCAAAAGAGTTCCGACAATTATTTTGCCGGCAGCAAAAGAATCCCNTCCTGGGCTATAGGCTTATCTATTTTTGCTACGCTGATAAGCAGTGTTACTTTTTTGGCTTATCCTGCCGCCGCCTACAAAGGCAACTGGATTTTGCTGGTACAAGGCCTGATGGTTCCGGTAGTGTTGGTATTTCTGATATGGCTGATTGTTCCTTTATTCCGCAAAATGATTCGTTTAAGTACCTACGAATATTTTGAGCGGCGTTTTGGATTTTTGGCCCGGATTTACAGTTCACTGGCCTTCATCCTTACCCACTTTTCGAAAATGGGCACTGTGTTGTATCTTGTCAGTCTGGCACTTCACAGCATGATAGGTGTCAATGTGATCTGGGTTATTTGGTTTTTGGGTATAGCCATTGTGTTGCTTACTCTGTTAGGGGGTATGGAGGGTGTGATATGGATGGACGTTATTCAGGGAATTTTATTGATATGCGGAGGCCTGCTTTGTGCCGGGATATTGCTTTTCAGGCCCGAAGGAGGACCTGTGTCGGTCCTTACGGAAGCCATCACTACCAAGAAGATTGGCTTTGGTCCCTATGACTTCAATTTTGCCGAATTGACTTTTTGGGTTATGGCTATCAACGGGATTTTTTATGCCTTGCAAAAATACGGCACCGATCAGACTATAGTACAACGCTATCTGACTGCCAAAACCGACAGAGATGCCAAAAAAGCGGCTTACATCGGAGTAGGCCTCAGTGTGCCCATCTGGACCTTGTTTATGTTGATAGGTACCGCCTTGTATTTTTTCTATCATTCCGGAACAGCCGTACTGCCCGAAGGTTTGAAAGCAGACGAAGTCTTTCCCTATTTTATCATAAACGAACTACCTGTTGGTATTGTTGGCCTGGTTATCGCAGCCTTGGTGGCTGCTGCCATTTCCAGCCTCGATTCGGATATGAATTGTCTGGCTGCCATCGGGGTGGAAGATTATTATCAGCGTTTGAAACCAAACTGCACCGATAAACAACGGCTGAATATGGGCAGAATATTGGTTGCCGTTTCGGGCTTGGCCTCCATAGGTGTAGCCAGTCTTTACGCCGTTTGGGAGGGTGAAGGAGTGCTGGGTGTGATTTTTGAATTATACGCCATTTTCTCTGCCGGGATAGTCGGTATCTTTCTATTGGGGCTTTTCAGCAAAAGGGCCAACAAACAAGGCTTGTACATCGGCATGCTGGTTTGTGTGCTCTTTACGGCTTATGCGGTACTAACCAGCACATCCATCGAGGTTGGAGGCAGCAAACGCCTGATTCTTGATTTGGGCTCAATGAACTTTCCCCATCATAAGTACATGTTGGGCGTTTACAGTCATCTGATTGTATTGGTAGTGGGTTATGTGGCCAGTTTGTTTTTCCCGAAACCCCAATTGGAAAAGGGCCTGACCATTTTCGATTACAAAAAGCCGGGCAAAAATTAACTGATTATGAGAAGCATTGAACTGATACAACCCAAACATATAATCTTTGGCGCCGGCTGTGCACAAGACTGGGTGGATATTGTATTGGCCGGGAAAAAACAAAAGGTGTTGCTTTTATCTACTCATCCCCTTTGGGCTGTTTTAGAAAAAAGCATCGGGAACGCGCGTGAAAAAGGGTTGGAGTTGTTGTGTCTGGATTATTCCTGGCAAGCCGAGCCCGACACGGAAATCTTTGAAAACCTGCACCGGCAAAGCAAAGACTTCGGCCCCCAGGCAATCGTGGCCATCGGCGGGGGCAGCGTGCTCGACGTGGGCAAGCTGTTGGCCGCCCTTTCTTCGGGTACCCAAAAGCCCTCCGATGTTTTTGGTAAAAATCTGCTCGACAGCCGGGACAATCTGTTGATTTGTGTTCCCACCACGGCGGGAACCGGCAGCGAAGTATCGCCCAACGCCATTTTGTTCGATTTGCGCGACGGCGAGAAAAAAGGCATCATCAGCCCATGGCTGATACCCGATACGGCATTGATCGATCCGGAGATGACTTTTAGCCTGCCCCCGAAACTCACTGCCGAAACGGGCATGGATGCTTTATGCCACTGTATTGAGGCTTATACCAACAAATACGCCCACCCGGCCGTAGATCTGTACGCCCTCAAAGGGATTGAGTACGTGTACAAAAACCTGAAAACAGCGGTAAAGGAGGGCAACAATATCGAGGCCCGCTCTGCCATGGCATTGGCTTCCATGTATGGAGGACTTTGTCTGGGCCCGGTGAATACTTCGGCCGTGCATGCCTTATCCTACGGCCTGGCTGGGAAATATCATTTTTCCCACGGTTTGGCCAACGCCGTTTTGTTGCCCGCCGTAATGTTGTTCAACATGGAAGCCGATTTGGAAAAAAATGCTCGAATAGCTTTGGCTATGGGTCTCCCGGATAAAGGAGATCTGAGAGCGACGGCTCGGTCGGGAATAGAAGCCATACAAGAACTTTCCCGCGATTGCGGTATTCCTCAAAGCTTGTCTTCGTTGGGAGTTAAACGGGAAGATTTACCGCAGTTGGCAGACATGGCCATGAACGTCAAGCGCCTGTTGAATAATAATCCCAGAGAACTTGAGTGGAAAGATGCGTTGAGTATTTATCAATCTATAGTATGATCGCAATGAACGAAACAAATAATACCAAACCCGTTATAGGAATCAGCATGGGCGATCCCGCCGGTATCGGCCCCGAGATCATTGTGAAAGCCTTATCTTCTGCGGAGGTTTATGCCGCCTGCCGGCCTGTGGTGGTAGGAGATGCCGGAGTTATGCGACAAGCCGTACAACTACTGAGTAAGGACCTGAAAATTCATCCGGTTCAAAGCATTCCGGAGGCTCGCTTTGAGTACGGAACCATAGATGTGTATGATTTGCATAACGTTGATTTAAGCAAGTTACAATACGGAGTTGTATCTGCCATGGCGGGCGGGGCGGCTTTCGAGGCGGTGCGCTGCCTGATCGATCTGGCCATGACTTCTCAGGTGGACGCCACAGTTACGGCGCCCATCAACAAGGAGTCTATCCACAAGGCCGGACACGCCTTTTCGGGACATACCGAAATTTATGCCCATTACACCAACACCAAAAATTACGCCATGCTGCTGGCCGATGACGCCCTCAGAGTGATACATGTCAGTACTCACGTGTCTTTGCGTCAGGCTTGCGACCGCGTAACCAAATCAAGAGTGCTCGATGTAATAGAACTTTTGAACAAGGCCTGCGTGCAGTTCGGTATTGCCAGGCCCCGTCTGGCGGTGGCCGGCCTGAATCCCCACGCCGGCGAAAACGCCTTGTTTGGCGATGAAGAGGTCAAAGAAATCGTCCCGGCGGTAGAGGAAGCTCAACGGCGAGGTTATCTGGTGGAAGGGCCCCTGCCTCCGGATACTGTGTTTACCAAAGCGGTGCAGGGCCGTTACGACGGTTGTGTAGCCATGTACCACGACCAGGGACATATCCCCTTTAAGTTGCTGGGATTTAAGTGGAATAATGAAACCCAGAAAATGGATAGTGTTAAAGGCGTCAATATAACCTTGGGCTTACCCATCATCAGAACCTCTGTCGATCACGGCACTGCCTTTGAAATTGCGGGCAAGGGGATAGCCTGCGAAGACGCTATGCTTATTTCGATCGACTACGCCTTGAAAATGGCCAAAAATAGAATCCAATGATCGTCATTATTGCAGACGATTTAACCGGAGCAGCCGAAACCGTCGGTATCTGTTTGCGTCACGGAGTCGGGGCGGCCATGATTATGGAAATCCCGGGCGAAGAGCGTTTGCAGGAATATACAAAAGAGGGAATAGCTGTATTGGTAATTGCCTGTGATACAAGATCCGGCACCTTAGAAGAGGCCTGCCGGGTAAACCGTTTACTGGGTGAAACGCTCAAACAGGCCGGATTCACGCATATCTTCAAAAAAATCGACTCCGTATTGCGAGGCTGGGTGTTACCCGAACTGAATACACTGGCCCGATTGACGGGCAAAAGCAGTTTACTGATCCAGCCGGCCAATCCCGGAGCCGGACGTTGCATTCGCGACGGAAAGTATTTTATTAACGGGATTGAATTAAGCGAAACGGCTTTTGGCCTGGATCCTGAGTTCCCTGCCTCTTCGTCGGATGTAATGGAGATACTGCAAGAGCGTCTGCCCGGAAAAGAGCCGGCCTCGGTAATAAAATTCAGTATTCCGGATGCCTGTCATCCGGAAGATTTACGCAACAGCGCCCTGCAATGTGGCCCGGATGTTTTACCGGCCGGCAGTGCCGCCTTTTGGGAGGCCTATCTCGAGGAGCAAATCAAGCGGGGCCTGATCCTTGCCGCCGGTATCAATTACCGACCCCATACACAACGTAAAAAGCCGCCTGTTCCTTCGATGCACCATTTTCTGATGATCTGTGGCAGCGCTCATCAACACAGTCTGGATTACGACGAATATTTAAGAAAGCAGGGGGTAACTCTGATGGAAATGCCCCCGGAATTGAGTTCGGAGCAGGAACCGGATCCGGCCGCTCCGGCTGCCTGGGCGAATGCCTGTGTGCAAGCCTGGAAAAAAGAACCCCGTTTGGCCCTAAGGATTGCCTCAAAACCAATCAGCTACGAGAACAGCGCCCACAAACTCAAAGCTCGTTTTACCGATGCTTTGCAATTGATTTTACAGCAAATCAAGCCCACCGAATTATTCATCGAAGGAGGAGCGACGGCTGCGAGTCTGCTGAACCGGCTCAACTGGACAACATTTAAACCGGTGGACGAATTGGCTCCGGGAGTGGTCCGCTTACAATTGATGCCTGAACCTTCTCTTTTTATAACCTTGAAACCGGGCAGTTATTTCTGGCCGGAATTCTTATTCAATTCATAGACAATGAAAAATCTGATCAGCTTGGCATGGCTTCTTTTATTGCCTTTTTACGCGGAAGCGACTACCGTCAACGCACTCAAAGCCGGCGCAAAAAACGATGGCAAAACACTGAATACCAATGCTATTTCTAAAGCAATCGATAAACTGAGTTCCCAAGGTGGCGGCACCTTGTATTTTCCTTCGGGTACCTATCTGACCGGTCCCATAAGGCTCCAAAGCAACATTACGCTCGATTTGGATGCCGGAGCCGTGTTGTCTTTTTCGGACCATTTCGACTTATACATGCCTTACGTCGAAATGCGTTACGAGGGAGTGGTGATGAAGAGCTTTCATCCTCTGATTTATGCTTACGAAGCCGAAAACATCACTATAAAGGGCAGAGGAAGACTCGAAGGTAACGGCCGGGCTTGGTGGGAAGAGACCTGGCGACTGGAAACGGCGTTCTACAAGGGAGAATTGCAAGACGCCGAACCGACCAAATACCAGCAAGCCTGGCTGGATGCCAATCCCGGTTTCAGTGTCGAACCCCAGTCGGACTGGAAAAACACCTTGGCCAGGCATTGGTTCAGACCGCCTTTTATTCAATTGTACAAATGCAAAAACATTTTGATAGAAGGTCTGCACATCGCTAATTCTCCTTTCTGGACCGTAAATCCGGAATTTTGCGATAATCTCACCATCCAGGGCCTGACCATCGTAAATCCGAATTCCCCCAACACCGACGGTATCAACCCCGAATCCTGTACCAATGTGCATATTTCCAATTGCCATATCAGCGTCGGCGACGACTGCATCACCATCAAATCGGGTCGTGACCTGCAAGGGCGTCAATACGCCGCTCCCTGCGAAAACATCACCATCACCAATTGCACCATGCTTTCCGGTCATGGCGGCGTGGTTATTGGCAGTGAGATGTCGGGAGATGTCCGCAAGATCACCATCAGCAATTGCGTGTTCGACGGCACCGACCGTGGCATACGCTTGAAGTCAACCCGGGGCAGGGGAGGTATAGTCGAAGAAATCCGTGTGAGCAATATTGTGATGAAGAACATTCAAAAAGAGGCCATTATTCTAAACCTGTTTTACAGCAGGGTGCCTCAGGAGCCCGTGAGCGAAAGAACTCCTATTTTTAGAAACATCCATATTTCGGGCATGACCGGCTCGGAGGTGAAATCGGCAGGATCGATTCTGGGCATTCCTGAAATGCCTATTTCCAATATCAGCATAGAAGACGTGAATATCCAGGCAGAAAGCGGTTTCAGTGTTCAGGATGCCCGGGACATTCAATTGCGCAATATATGCATCGACACCCAAAAAGGGCCGATTGTACAATGCAAGGATGCAGCCGAGTTGTATTTGTCCAATATACGAAGCTCCAAACCCTTGGCGGAGGCCGCTTTGCTAACGATGGAAAACGTCAGCGACGTTTTTATTGAAGGTTGTTTCCCCTTGCCCGGAAGCAAAGCTTTTTTGGAATTATCCGGTGCGGAAAGCAGCAGGGTGATATTGAAAAATAATTTTGTTGAACGCATTGAACAACCGTACCTTATTCATGAAATGGTCGATTCTGCCGCATTGGTTTATTGATATGAAACATTCCTGACGTATTCTACATCCAAGCGAATGAAACAGAAGTGCTAACATTAAAAATTCACGTATGAAAAAAATCTGGCTTACAGCTTTATTGTGTATTAGTGTCTACGCCTATTCTCAGCAGAATTCCGACAATCGCTTTCAACGTCCCCTCAAAGAGGTGTTGACGGATTTACAGGCGCAATTTGGCGTGCGTCTGCGTTTTTCCGAAGAACTGGTCAGGGATAAAGTGCTCGATTACGCCGATTGGCGCATTCATCCCTGGAGTCTGGAAGAAAGCCTGAACAACGTTTTGCTGCCTTTTGACTATAAATTTGTCAAAGAAAGCAGTACTTCTTACGAAATCAAAGCCTTCGAGTATGCGCGCAGAACGGCTGATTTCGG
>JGI24503J29689_10021377_pt1 | contig 22843 bp, 16 predicted proteins | sample BioPla3RNA2_FD_29689 | JGI IMG/M metagenome (IMG submission 29689)
GGCTAGATAAAGTATATTTAAGACAAATTACAAGAGATAGCAAAAAGATAAAAAAAATCCTAGATTTTTCTGAAAATGGAATTTTAGTTTTAGAAAATTTCTTTATTTATAAGGCAAATAAAAAAGCGTTGGTATTATTAAATTCTAAAATAAATAAAAAAATTATTGGAAAAAGTATATTTTCAATAATAGAAAGGCTGAGAAAAGAGGACATAATAAGGGCAATAGAAAAATATCCAGAACCAATTTATATACAATATAACTTCAATAAGAATAAAATAAAATTAGAAATAATATGTAATGAAATTGAAGTTGAAAATGAAAAATATATTTTATTATCTATGAAATCAAATAATGGAATAAAAGAGAATAGAGTATTTGAAAATGATAATTTTTCGAATCTGTATGTTTTTTATTATGAACGAGATTTAGGGTATAAGTTTATAAATAAGTCACTAAGGGAATTTTTTGGATATAGTATAAAAGAATTAAACGATCGTGAAGAACTATTAAGAAATATTAAATTTTATGAAAATTCTGAAGAAATAGAGAATATATTTTTAGATAAAAAAGATATTATAAATAGGGAAATTACTATAGAAAATTCTAAAAAGGAATCGGTAGTTTTACTTGTAAACGGAAGAAATATTATTATAGAAAATGAAAATTTATATTATTTTATAGGTGTAGATATAACAAAAGAGAAGGCGGAAAAACAAAAAATTTATGAAGAAAATAAGAGATTTAAAAACGAAAATAAAAAACGTGATATGGATATGTCTATATTATCCCATGAAATTAGAACTCCAATTACTGCAGTTATTGGACTTACAGAAAATATTCTTATAAATAAACAAGAGATGTCTGAAAGTGCATTTGAGATGCTGGAAAAGGTCTTTAAAAACTCAATGAGATTAAAAGAGCTTATAGAAAATTTATTAGATTATAATAAAATGAATGCTGAAAAAATGGATACTTATTTTGAAGAAGTTAATTTGTATAGAGTAATTAATGAAATTGTTCTAAATAATACAACTCTTATTGAAATGAAAAAAATATCTACAGTTTTAAATTTAGATAAAAATCTACATGTACTTGCGGATGAAGGTATGTGTTTTCAAATTTTAAATAACATTCTAAGTAATGCTATTAAGTATAATAACGAAAATGGGATAATAGAATTCTCTAATGAAAAAACGGATAGGGAGATTATTATAAAAATTAGGGATACTGGAATAGGAATTAATGATGAGAATAAAGATAAAATATTTAATGCATACGAGAGAGTAAAAGGGGTAAAAGAGAAAGGGACAGGTCTAGGATTAGCATTATCTAAACAGATGATAGAAAAAAATAATGGTAAAATTTATTTTGAATCAGAATATGGTAAGGGAACGACATTTTATATACATTTTTCCAATAAAATAATTAATTGAATATTGAATTAATATATGATATAATTAGGAAGGAAAATTTATTACGATAACTTGATATTATAAAAAAAGGGGGATAAAAATGGCAAAAGGATATTTATCAATGGTGTTACATGCTCATTTACCATACGTAAGACATCCTGAGTATAATGATTTCTTAGAAGAGGATTGGTTATATGAAGCAATAACAGAAACATATATACCTTTACTAGATATGTTTGAAAGATTAACTAATGATAATGTGCATTGGAATATTACAATGACAATGTCTGGTACATTATTAAATATGCTTTCAGATAGTCTTTTGCAAGAAAGATATGTAAGACATTTAAATAAAATGATCGAGTTCACAGAAAAAGAGGTACATAGATTACAATTTGAACCTGTATTTTTAAAAACAGCATTACATAATGAGGCATTTTTTAAAAGAGCGAGATATTATTATGAAGAAAAATACAATAGAAATATTATAAATGGATTTAAAAAATTCCAAGATATGGGAAAACTTGAAATTATTCCTGTAACAGCTACACATGGCTTTTTACCTCTGATGAAGGATTATCCTGAAGCGGTAAATGCACAAGTTGAGATGGCAAAAATTGACTATATGAGATTTTTTGACCGTGAACCAAAAGGGATGTGGCTTGCAGAATGTGCCTACTATAAAGGGCAAGATGCAGTATTAAATAAACATGGAATTAGATATTTCTTCGTAGATTCTCACGGAATATTATTTGGGGAACCAAGACCAGTATATGGTATATATGCACCAGTTTATACTAAAAATGGTGTTGCTGCATTTGGTAGAGACATTGAATCATCAGAACAGGTATGGAGTGCTGAAATTGGATATCCCGGAGATGGACTATATAGAGAGTTTCATAAAGATGCTGCATTTGATTTAGATTATGATTACGTAAAACCGTATTTACATGAAGATGGTGTACGTAGAAATATGGGAATTAAATATTACTCTATTACAGATAAAAATACCAAAATAAAAGCACCATACGATCCTGATAAAGCATATAATAGAGCGAAAGAACATGCGTACAATTTTATATATAATAGAACAAAACAAGTGGAATATTTAAAAAGTCTTATGGGGGAAAGAGATCCTATAATTGTATCACCGTATGATGCTGAATTATATGGTCACTGGTGGTATGAAGGTCCAACTTTCTTAGAATGGATATTTAGAGCTATGAACGAACAAGATATTGTAAAACCAATGACACCATATTCTTATTTACAAGAATTTTCACGAAACCAAGTAGTAACGCCTACAGAATCAAGCTGGGGAGCTAATGGATACTATGATGTGTGGGTCGATAACTCAAACCACCATATTTATAGACATCTACATCAAGGTGCAAAACGGATGATAGAGATTGCAAATATGTATCAAAATGCAGATGGATTACTGCTTAGAGCACTTAATCAATGTGGAAGAGAGCTTATGATGGCGCAAACATCATGTTGGCCATTTATAATGTTCACAGGGACAATGGTGGGATATGCAGAGAAAAAAATAAGAGACCATCTAAATAGATTATATAAAATTTCAGATGAGATTAAAAATAACACTATTAATGAAGGTTGGTTACGAGAAATAGAATACAGAGATAATATATTTCCTAATATGGATTATACTATTTTTAGAACAGATAGACTTTAATATATTTAAAAGGCAGATTTCTCCTAGATAATAATATTTAGGAGAAATGTGCTAGTTTTTGTAATAAATAGGGGTTAATTCTTATTTAAAGTATAAATTATCTTAGAGAGGAGGGAATCAATGGATAACCTAAAAATTATAATTTTAGATGATGATAGTTTAATTCGTAAAACCCTAACAAAATTACTAGAAAAAGAAAATCATAAAATTTACAATGCTGAAAACGGATATGAGGCAATAGATATTGTTAATAAAAACGTAATAGATATTGTTATTACAGATATTCAAATGCCTGAAATCGATGGATTAAAAACTATTGAGGAGATAAAAAAAATTTCACCTAATACTAAATTTGTAGTTATAACCGGATATTCTAATGATAGTACACCAATAAAAGCAATAAGACTTGGGGTAAATGATTATATTTATAAACCGTTTGAATTAGAGGAGTTTATATACTGTATAAAAAGAAATCAAAGTATTATTAATTTGGAGAAAAAAAATATTGAACTTGAAAGAGAAAATATTATGAATCATAAATTAGCAGCAGTTGGGACAATGACAAATAGTATTGTCCATGATATTAAAAATGCGCTTACAACTGTGGGTGGATTTGCTAAAATGCTGAAAAATTCAGATCTTGAAAGAGAAAAAATGAACCGTTTTATAGATATAATCATTAATCAAACAAATGTAGTTATGGAAAAACTTGTGGAAATATTAGATTTTTCAAGAGGAGAGATTGGATTAAAATTTGAATTGGAAGCTATATCTGAAATCTATGAAGATATTTTAATAGAGAATAGAGATATTATGGATATGGAGAACATAGAATTTAACATATTTTTATCAAATAATTTAAAAAATAAGAAAATTTATACTGATAAAAAAAGATTAAAACAAATCATAAATAATCTATTGTCTAATGCGAAAGATGCTATGGATAAAGATAAAAAAAAAATAGATGTTAAATTGAATTTGAAAAATGAAGATATTATATATATAGAGATAAGTGATAATGGTAAAGGGATAAAAAAAGAGTATTTAAATAAAATCTTCTTACCTTTTGAAACTTTTGATAAAAAACAAGGAACAGGGCTGGGATTATCTATAGTAAAACAGATAATAGAAAAAAATAATGGAACAATAGAGGTCGAGTCAAAAGAAGAGGTAGGAACAACATTTAAAATAGAGTTACCTCTTAACATTGAAAATTTAAAAATATTACAAAAATAATAATATGGGGTGATTACCGTTTTAAATAACATATACATAATTATTATATCGATATTACTATTATTTATACTTGTTTTGATAATATATATAAAAAAATTAAAAAAATTAAATCTTATTTTAAATGAAAATATAATAAATCTAAATAAAAATTTAAAAAACAAAGATAAATCTTCTATTTTAGGGGAGATGTTTGGACGTATTAGTCACGAAATTAAGAATCCACTTAGTGTAATTCTTGCAAATATTCAAATGCTTAAAATAGATATAGGGGAGATAAAAAATATAGAAAAAAAGGAATTAAAAAACCTACTTGAAATGGCAAATGCAATAGAAGAAGCTTCAAGATTAGGGAGAAATATTGTAGGGAATGTTGTGAATTATTCTCGTAAAGAGAGTGATGCAGATTACAAAGTTAATCTAAACGAGGTTATTGATTCTGTAAATAGCTTCATGAGGAAAGATTTAGAAATTAATGGTATTAATTTGAAAATTAAATTAGAAGAAAATCTTAATATACTTGCTAAAAGAAGTGAGATAATTCAGGTGTTTTTAAACCTAATCATAAATGCTAAAGATTCTATTTTAGAAAACAAAAATATTAAAGATAAAAAAATTGGTATTTATGCAGAAAAAAAAGGGGAACTTATAACTATTATAATTAAAGATAACGGTGTTGGTATAAAAAAAGAGGTTGGGAATAAAATATTTGAGCCTTTTTACACAACTAAAATTATAAATAAAGGAACAGGACTTGGATTATCAATTGTAAAAGAGATCCTAAATAGATATAATGCTGTTATTTATGTGGAAAGTGTAGAGGAAAAAGAGACTAAATTTATAATAAATTTTATTAATTATAAAAAAAATTAAAAATATAGAAGGGAATGATATTTTTGCAAACTAACGTTTATTTAAATCCATTAGAGGAGAGATATGCATCAAAAGAGATGCTTCATGTATTTTCACCAGATTTTAAATTTACCACATGGAGAAAGTTATGGATTGCATTAGCTGAATCATCGAAAGAGCTTGGGCTTAATATTACAGATGAACAAATAAGTGAAATGAGAAAGTATCAAGATAATATTAATTATGATGTAGCAAAAGAACAAGAGAAAAAAGTAAGACATGATGTTATGGCACATGTCCATGCATTTGGAGAACAAGCTAAAATTGCGAAACCTATTATACATTTAGGGGCAACAAGTGCATTTGTTGGGGATAATACAGATCTTATTCAATTAAAAGAGGGGCTAAAAATTGTAAAACAAAAATTTGTAAATGTAATGAAATTAATGGCAGATTTTGCTATTGAATATAAAGATCTACCTACATTAGGATTTACTCATTTTCAACCAGCACAACTAACTACAGTTGGTAAAAGAGCAACTTTATGGCTACAAAGTTTAATTCTTGATTATGAAGAATTAGAATTTTTCATGGAAAATCTAAGATTTAGAGGGGTAAAAGGTACAACTGGAACACAAGCAAGTTTTATGGAGTTATTTAATAACGATTATGATAAAGTAAAAGCGTTAGATGAAAGAATTACAGAAAAAGTAGGATTTACAAAAAGATTTAAAGTTACTGGTCAAACATATGATAGAAAAGTAGATAGTAATGTACTTTCTGTATTATCACATATAGCAGAATCAGCACATAAATTTACAAATGATTTAAGATTATTACAAAATCTTAAAGAGATAGAGGAACCATTTGAAAAAAGTCAAATTGGATCAAGTGCCATGGCATATAAAAGAAATCCTATGAGAAGTGAGAGAATAGCTTCTCTTAGTAAGTTTGTAATTTCTCTATCACAAAGTACAGCAATGACTGCTGCAACACAATGGTTTGAAAGAACTTTAGATGATTCTGCTAACAAAAGATTAGCAATACCACAAGCTTTTTTAGCAATTGATTCTATATTAACTATTTGGGTAAATATATTAAGTGGATTAGTGGTATATCCAAAAATGATAGAGAAAAGAATTATGGAAGAGCTACCTTTTATGGCTACAGAATATATTATTATGGAAGGTGTAAAAAATGGTGGAGATAGACAAGAATTACATGAAAGAATAAGAGTCCACTCTATGGAAGCTGGAAAACAAGTGAAAATTGAAGGGAAATCAAATGATCTTATAGACAGAGTATTACAAGATGATTATTTTAAAATAGATAAAAATAGACTGGTAGAGATAATGAATCCTGCTAATTTTATTGGTGCAGCTCCTAAGCAGACAGAAGAGTTTGTAAAAGAGGAAGTTACTCCAATAATAGATAAAAACAAAAATCTATTGGGGATAGATTGTGACCTAAAAGTATAAAGGTGGGGTTATAAATGTCTGACATGAAGCAGCTTTTAGATACGATGGAATTAATCCATTATATAACTATAAATAAAGATAAGGTTTTTGTATTATTAATAAAAGGACAAAATTATATCAGGGAGATTATCCCTGATATAATTATCTTAAAAAAATTTGGAATTAAATTTGTAATTGTTATAGATTTTGAAGATAAAATGAAAAAAATAGAGGATATTAATAATGATTTCACAAAAACTATCTGGGAAATAGCAGCAGTTCTAAAAAAACATTCATTATCTCCAATGTCTATATTAGGCACAAATATCTCTGTGAAAAAACGTGAAGACAGTACTTTAGCAAGAATATTAGATATAGAATTAGATACAATAAAGTATGCATTATCTAAAAATAAAATCCCTGTAATTGCACCGTTAGGGATGGACTTTCGAGGACATTACCACATTGTATCTGCAAGAGATCTAGCATTGGAAGTATCGAAGCAATTACAACCATCAACTATATTTTATATATCTAATATAGAGGGGATAAAGCAAAATGATAAAATAGTACAATTTTTACATTATGAATCTATTGTAAAAATAATAGAAAAAGATGAGGAAAGTAAACCTATATTAGATATTTTGAAATATTCTAAAAGAGTCATGGATGAAGGGATAAGAGATATATCTATACTTGATTATAAAACAGGAAATATATATACAAAAGTACTAACCTATGATATAGCAGGTACATTAATAAGTAAAGTAGATGAAGAGAGTATAAGAGAAGCAGATATAGAAGATATCAACTCTATTTATCTTTTAATCAGAAACGAAACATTAAAAAATAACATTCTCCCCATTACTGAGGAGGAAATTGAGGTATATATAAATAATTATCTTGTGTATGTAGTAGATAGTAGCGTAGTAGCTGTTGGTACACTTAAATATTTCGGAAATTGTGCTGAAATAGCAAAAATAGCAACTTATCCAAGGTATCAAGGTGGTAAAAAGGCAAAAGCATTATGTTTTGAGTTAGTAAATAAAGCGATAAAAGAGGGCTTAGACTTTGTTTTTGGGCTAACTGTAAATATTGGTATGGAGAAACTATTTTTAAGTCTAGGATTTAATGAAATTGATCGTAGCAATCTACCTGAAGAGTGGAAAAAGAATTATGATTTTAGCAGACCATCAAAATCATATATAAAATATCTGAAATAGTGTGATGAAAATGGATTGTAAAAAAAAAGATGCTTATAAGATAGCTTTAATATTAATGGCATTATATTTTTCTTTATTAGAGACTTTAATTCCGAAACCTTTCCCATGGTTAAAACTGGGATTTGCGAATATTGCACCGATTTTAGGGATTAAAAAACTAGGAATTAAAGAGGGGATTGAGATAAATATACTAAGAATATTAATACAAAGTTTCATGACTGGAACTCTATTTACACCAACATTTTTTATAAGTTTCATATCTGGAACTGTAAGTATCTTAATAATATCAATTTTATTTATAGATAAAAACAGATTTTCAACAGTGGCAATAAGTAGTGTAGGTGGATTTTTTCACAATGTTACACAATTACTTATTGCATATGTATTATTATTTAGAAATATAGATATATTTAGTAAGGAAATATTGTATTTTGTATTAATTTTTTCTTTTTTAGGGGTAATATCTGGAATTATAATAGGAGTTTTAGCTGAAAAAATGTTTTTTATAGGAGGAAAAAATGGGGAAAAAGTATTTTGGAACTGACGGAATTAGAGGGGAAGCAAATAAAATATTAACGGCGGATCTTGTTATGAGATTAGGATTTGCTTTTGGATATTATTTGAAAAAAAATAATCCCAATAAAAAAATAAAAATTGTACTAGGAAGTGATACAAGAGTATCGGGCTATATGATAAGATCAGCTCTTACAGCAGGATTAACCTCTCTTGGTGTGGATATTGATTTTATCGGGGTATTACCAACACCAGGTGTAGCATATCTTACTAGAAAATTTAAAGCAGATGCAGGTATAATGATATCAGCATCACATAACTCTGCTATAGATAACGGAATTAAAATATTTAATAAAGATGGATATAAATTACTTGATGAGATAGAGGAAGAGATAGAAGGACTTATGGATAATGTAGAGGAGATACAAAAACATCTAGTTCCAGGTGATGAGACAGGTAAATTTAGATATTCAGAAGATGATTTCTATACATATCAAGACTTTTTACTTTCTACAGTAAATACTAATTTTAAAGGGCTAAAAATAATATTGGACACTGCAAATGGAGCCTCTTATCGTATAGCACCGAGAGTTTTTTATAATTTAGGTGCAGAGATTGTGGCAATAAATAATATCCCTAATGGTACAAATATAAATGTAAAATGTGGTTCAACTGATATGACAATTTTACAAAAAGTAGTACAAGGATATAATGCAGATCTAGGATTGGCATTTGATGGAGATGCAGATAGATTATTAGCGGTGGACAGAGAAGGAAATCAAATAGATGGAGATAAAATAATCGGTATTATTGCTAAGAAAATGAAAAAGGATGGAAAATTAAATAAAGATAAAGTAGCAATTACTGTAATGAGTAATATGGGATTTGAAAAAAGTATGAAAGATGCATCAATAGATACTGTTAAAACTAATGTAGGAGATAGATATGTACTGGAAAAAATGGTTGAAGAGGGATTAAATCTAGGTGGAGAGCAATCTGGACATATAATTTTCACAGATTATAATACAACTGGAGATGGAGTGCTAACAGCTCTTCAACTTGTACAAGCTATAAAAGAGGAGGGAAAATCTCTAAATGAATTAGCAAATGAGATAGAGAAATGGCCACAAAAACTTATTAATGTTAGAGTAGATAATAATAAGAAAAAAGGGTGGGAAAATATAGAAAATCTTTCTAATTTCATAAAAGAGAAAGAGCGTGAACTGGAAAATGAGGGGCGTGTACTAGTGAGAACGTCAGGAACAGAACCACTTATTCGTGTAATGGTAGAGGGAAATTGCGAGGATAAAATAGATAAGATAGCTAATAGTATAGCTAATAAAATAAAAGAAGAGCTAAATTAGGAGAAAAAATATGAGTTTTGCAAGAGTATATGATAATTTTATGAAATATGTAGATTATGATGAGTGGTATAACTATATAATATTAAATTTGGAGAAATTAGATAAAAATATTGAAAATGTATTAGAATTAGGTGCAGGTACAGGGGAATTTCTTATTAGATTTGCTAAAAAATATCCTAATATAATAGGGATCGATATAAATAATGAGATGTTGTCTCTATCAAAAGAGAAAATAACGAAAAACAATATTAAAAATATAGAATTAATCCATGAAGATATGCTTAATTTACAAACTAATTGTGAAAATGACTTAGTATATGCATTTTTCGATGTGATAAATTATCTAAAAAGTATTGCAGAACTGGAAACTTTATTAAAAAAGGTTGGGGAAAATCTAAAATCAGGTGGAATTTTCTTCTTTGATGTTGCCACACCAAACCTAATGAAAGAGATGTTTCCTAATGGGGTATTTTATGATAATAGAGATGATATGACTATATTTTGGGAACATTATCATAATAAAAAAGATAAAATTGAAGAGATTAGTGTAACATTCTTTGTATTAAATGATGATGGGAAATACAGTAGAATAGATGAATATTATGAAAAAAAGATTTTCACAAACTTAGAATTAAAAAAAGCAATAGATAAAAATAATTTTAAAATTTTAAAAATAATAAAAAATAATGAATTTGCTGGAGAGAGACTATTTTATATAATTGAAAAAATTTAAGGAGTGAAAATGGATAATAAAGCCAAAACAACATTGTTAGCTTATAGTATGTTTCTATTTATCGGAATACTTTTTATGTTGCCTGGTACATTAAAAATGGAGATAGCTAATAATTACGGAAAAGATACTGCAGATATACAGTTTATGCTAACTTTTTATACTTTAGGTAGTTTTTTAGCTATTATTATAAATAAATTTCTGTTAGAAAAAATAAAAATGAAGATAATACTAAATATTTGTTATACAATGTGTCTAACTGGAGTATTAATTATAAAATTCGTAGGAAATTATCCAGCTTTTGGATTAGCACTATTTTTACTAGGATTAAGTGCAGGGTTAATTGTGTCTATGTCTAATTTTTTTATAATCTCGCTTTATAAAGAAAAACGGACAAAAGTTTTAAATATGTTAAACTTTTGTTATAGTTTTGGTTCGCTTATAAGTCCAATTATAGTAATCTATTTGTTAAAAGTTAACTTTAAGTGGGAAGATATCTATTTTATAATGCTAGTATTTATAATATCATTTATTATATTTCTTAATACAATAGACTTTAATAAAAGTGGGATTACAGTTATAGAAAAATCTACTAAAGTTAAGAATACAAATGATAATTGGAATTATATGATTATATTTGTAGGGTTAATGCTATTTTTTTATGTACTAGCAGAGATGACAGTAACATATTGGATTGGGGAATTTTCAGTAACGAAGGGGCTTGGGGACAATCTTAGTAAGTTTAATTTATCTTTATTTTGGATATTCATTGCAATAGGGAGAGTAGTAGCTGGATTAGTTACATTTAAAATAAAAGATAGTACATTAATATTGATATTTACAATAATAACTTTTTTAGGATTTTTCAGTTTATTTATTACAACTGGAGTTATGATTAGTGTTGCTGTATGTATAATTGGTTTAGGTTGCTCTATAATTTATGCAACATTATTATCTTATGGGACAAGTTTACATAAAAATATATCAACAACGGTTATGACATTTTATATTGTATCTGGAAATTTCGCATCATTTGCATCTTCACCTATTACAGGGACAATTAGAAAGCTATCTAATGTACAGATGATTTTTGTATTTTCAATAGTTATGACTGTATTATTAGGTATATTTTTAATATTATTAGAGAAACTTAGAGGAAGAAAAATAGCATAAAAAGGAGAATATTTATGAAAAAATTGACTATATTTGTATTTTTAATTATGATTTTGGAGATAAATGCAATTATTATTAGTAAAATCCCTGAAAGTATAAATCAAGGGGATTTTTTTATAATAGAACTTGTAAATAGATCGGAAATTACTAATTATGAGATTGAGACAGATATTGCTAGGACAGATATTAAAATATTTGAAAATAATGATAAAATTTATTCCCTTATCCCTGTGAATTATTATGTGGAACCGGGAAAATATATTGTAAATATAAAATACAAAGAGGATAATTTAGATAAAAATAGTGAGTTTTTTATAAATATAATAGGTAAAGAGAGTGTGAAAGATAGCCTAAAAGTGAAAGAGGAAACAGCAAAAAAGAATTCAGATGAGAATAAAAAAGAGATGAGAAGTGCTGTGACATTAGTAAGAAAAAATACAATACCAGAAAAATTGTGGGACGATAAATTTCTAATGCCTGTAGAGGGTAGAATATCAACAGGATTTGCATTGGAAAGATATGTAAATGGAAAATCTAATGGAAAACATTCTGGAATTGATATATCAGCTAAAAAAGGTACACCTATAAAATCGGTAAATAATGGTAAAATAGTATACTCTGCATTTCTAAAAGTAACAGGAAATACAGTAATTATCGATCACGGTATGAACCTATTTTCAAGTTATTCCCATCTTGATACTGTGAATATTAAAGTAGGAGATATAATGAAAAAAGGGGATATAATCGGAACTGTAGGGGATACAGGATTTTCCACTGCACCACATTTACATTTTACATTTACAATAGGGGATACATTTATAAACCCTTTTTTATTAATAGATAAAATAATAATTAACTAGAGCTATGGAGTGATAAAAATGATGTTTGCTGGAATTGTGAAATCGTCAACTGTGGATTATCCTAAAAAAATTGTATCTACGATTTTCACATTAGGTTGTAATTTTAGCTGCGATTATTGTCAAAATGCAGATTTAATTCAAATAGAGGAAGAAAAATTTATATTATCAGATAAAGAGATCATAGAATTTTTAAAAAAACGTAAAAATATCCTAGATGGAGTATGTATTACAGGTGGGGAACCATCTATTTGGGGTGATAAATTAATAGAATTTTTAAAACAGATAAAAAACGAGATTGGGGAACATTTTTTAATAAAAGTGGATACAAATGGAGCTAATCCTGAATTTGTAAAAAAAATTATAAAAATTGTGGATTTTATTGCTATAGATTTTAAATCATTGGAATATGAAAAATTCTCAAAAGTGAAAAAAGATGTTATCCTAGATTCAATAGAGCTATTAAAAAATTCAAATATAGACTATGAAATAAGGATAACTATGTATCCATTATATGTGCAAGAGGGTGATTTTTCTAAATACATAGAGATTTTAAAAGGGGTAAAAAAAATCGCAATACAGCAATTTCAGAATAAAATAGTGTATGTAGATAAACATATAAATCCCTATGAAAATGAGATAATTGAGAAATTTTATAAATTATTTAAAGAGAATAATTTTAATATCGAATTAAGATAAGATTAATTATAATAGAGAAGAGGTAAAAAGTTGAAAAAACTTAAAATTTTAACAGCACCAATAGCTGGTGTTACAGATTATTCATATAGAAAAATATTAAAAGAGTTTTCTCCAGATGTGATGTATACAGAGATGGTAAGTGCAAATGCAATAGTTATGCAAAATGATAAAACTATAAATAATATACTGAAGCTAGTAGGTGGAGACTCTGTGCAAATTTTTGGGAAAGAGATAGATATAATGTGTAGAGCAGCTAAATTTGTAGAGGATTTAGGGGTAAAACATATTGATATTAATGCAGGTTGTCCAGTAAATAAAGTGGTAAAAACTGGTGGTGGCGCTGCACTTATGGGGGATCTAGATCATATAGATAGACTTATGCAGAGATTAAAAGAATCTGTGAATGTAACTTTATCTATAAAAACAAGAATAGGATATAAAGGGGTTAGAAACTCTCTAAATATAGCGAAGTTAGCAGAAAAAAATGGATTTTCCTATATTACAATCCATGGACGTACAAGGGAGCAAATGTATGCAGGTGTAGCAAATTGGGATGAGATAAAAATGGTAAAAGATAATGTAAATATTGATGTAATTGGGAATGGTGATATATTTACAGGATATGATGCTATTGAAAAAGCAAATTATTCAAATGTTGATGGAGTGATGATAGCAAGGGGGATGTTCTCTTATCCGTGGCTTATTACAGAGATAAAAGAGATGCTAGAATTTGGGGAAATTAAAACAAAAGTTACTTTAGATATGAAAATAGATATGGCAAAACGTCATCTTATGAGTATGATAGAGGAAAAAGGGATACAAAAAGGGATACAGGAGATGAGAAAACATATGTGTTGGTATATTAAAGGGATAAAAAATAGTACAAAATTAAAAGAGAAAATGAATAAAATGGAGAATATAGATGAGATTTTAGATACACTGGAGAGTTTGAAGATGGAGTAAAACTAATATCTTTTCCTTCCCACCCTAGTTTCACTCTCAGATTATATAGAGTGGAGAAAAGAACGATAGAGTAAGTTTTTTAAATTAATTTATAATATAATTTTATTTAAAAACTAAGACGTATAAAAATAAATCTTTCTTCTAATATAGAAGATGGATTTAGGATGAGGATAAAAGAATAACTCTAACCTCACACCTAGATTAGTCATGGAAAAAAGATTAATAAAGTATTTAAAAAAATAATTAACAATAGAGAGGCGGTGAAAAGTCTACTAATATTTATAATAGTATAAATATTGTAGTTGTATATAGATGAAAGAAGAGACCCCTTTAATGAAGCAATATCATGAAATAAAAAAAGATTATTTAGACTCTATCCTTTTCTTTAGATTAGGTGATTTCTATGAGATGTTATTTGACGATGCGAAAACAGTAGCACGTGAATTAGGATTAACTCTCACTGCTAGAAATAGGGAAAAAGGGGAAGAGATTCCACTTGCAGGTGTTCCACACCATTCATCAGCACAATATATAGCTAGACTTGTGAACCGTGGATATAAAGTAGCTATATGTGAACAAATGGAAGATGCTAGACAGGTAAAAGGGCTAGTAAAAAGAGAAGTTGTTAAAGTGATAAGTCCAGGTACTGTAATAGATACAGATTATATTGATGAGAAAAGTAATAACTATTTATTAGGGTTAAAAATTGGGAAAGATGCTGCAGCAATTGCATATTTAGATATTACAACAGGGGAGTTCTCTGTTGCTGATGTTGATAACAAAAATATAATTAATGAGATAAATAAAGTTATGCCGAAAGAGATTATTATTGACTCGGTAAATTACGAAATTATAAAAAAAGAGATAGATAGCTATACAAAAAATAATAATATATTTTTAAATGTAATTGATATTGTTGAGAAAAAAGATAGTGATAGTGAGTTTTATAATAAAATAGTATCTTTTAATAGAGGTAAAAATTGCGAAAACTATCTAAAAGAGTATTTTAATGTAGTATCATTAGGATCATATAATCTTGAAAATAAGTCAGAATCTATATATATAGCAGCATTTGTATTGGAATATGTAAGAAATCTACATAAATATAATGAAATTCCAATAAATAAGATAAATTATGTAGATTCATATGAATATATGGAATTAAATATTTGTACACAGAGAAATCTAGAACTTATGAAAAGTAGTAGTGAAGCCTCAAATGAAGGTACACTTGTATGGGTATTAGATGAGACAAAAACTTCTATGGGGTCAAGATTTCTTAAGAAAATTATAAAAAATCCATTGCTAAAAGAGGAGGAGATCCTAAAAAGGCAAAAAGATGTGGAATTTTACATAGATGAACCAATTGTAAGGGAAGAAATACGAGAAAAATTAAAAAAAGTATACGATATAGAGAGATTAATCGGAAAAATAATTTTAGGTACAGAAAATGGTAAAGATATAAATGCGCTTAAAATGTCAATTAACGGTGCAAAAGAGATATCAGATTTACTTATAGAAAATAGAAAAATTTTTAATAATGATACTATAGAGCTACTGGATATAGAGAGATTAATAGGTGAAACTCTAAAAGATGATGTCCCATTTAGCATAAGAGAAGGTGGAATAATAAAAGATGGATATAATAAGGAGCTAGATGAATATAGAAATATCTCTAAAAATGGGAAAAACTTCCTTTTAGAACTAGAAGAACGGGAACGGGTAAATACTGGTATATCTAATTTAAAAATCGGATATAATAAAATATTCGGTTACTATATTGAGATTACAAACCGTAATAAAGATAACGCTCCATCACATTATATTAGGAAGCAAACTCTTGCAAATGCAGAGAGATTTATAACTGATGAGTTAAAACAATATGAGAGTAAAATATTAAATGCAAAAGAGAGAATTAATGAGCTAGAATATTATCTATTTAAGGAGATAACAGCTAAAATAAAGGAAAAAACTAAATTATTACAAGTTTTAGCAGATAGAATCTCCTATTTAGATGTAATAGTGTCATTTGCATATGTTGCTATAAAAAATAACTATGTGAAACCGGAGATAACTTCTGAAAATATTATCTCTATAAAAGATGGACGACATCCAATTGTAGAAAAATTAGTAGGTCGCGAGGAATATATTAAAAACGATACATTAATATCTGAAAAAGAGAACTTCATTTTACTAACTGGGCCTAATATGGCAGGGAAATCTACTTATATGAAACAGATTGCACTTACATTGATTATGGCACAAATTGGGAGTTTTGTCCCTTGTAGTAGTGCAAAACTAAAAATAGTGGATAAAATATTCACAAGAGTAGGTGCATCAGATGATATATTATCAGGGCAAAGTACATTTATGGTAGAGATGACTGAAACTTCCAGTATTCTACATAATGCAACAGAGGATAGCTTCATAATATTAGATGAGATTGGTCGTGGTACAAGTACATATGATGGAGTCTCTATTGCTTGGGCAATAACAGAATATATCCACGATAAAATAAAAGCAAAGACAATATTTGCAACACATTATCATGAATTAACAGAACTTGAACGAACTCTTAAAAATCTAGCGAACTATCGTGTTGAGGTAAAAGAGATAGATACAGGGATAATATTTTTAAGGAAAATTGTAAAAGGGGGAGCAGATAAAAGCTACGGTATAGAAGTAGCAAAATTAGCTGGATTACCTGAAATAGTATTGAAAAGTAGCAAAAAAATACTGAAATCTCTAGAAGATAGAAAAGCTATAATTGAAAAAAAAATAGAAGTTATGCAGCTATCTTTATTTAATAAACCAAATGAAGATTTAGAAGAACCTCCTACAAATGAAGAAAAATTACAGGAAAAAGAGGATGAAATTATATTAAAATTAAGGGAGATAGATCTAAATAATATAACGCCAATTGATGCATTAAATAAATTAAATGAACTAAAAAAGTATTTGCAAGATTAGGAAATAGGAGGAAAAATGGGTGATATCTTAAAAAAACTACTATATATATTAATGGTATTTATCGCATTATCATATATATATAATGGCTATATTAAACCAAAAGAAGATATAGTAGAGATAAAAGAAAACAATGATAAGATAAAAACAAGAAATGTAAAATATGATATAGGAAAAGATTATGAAATAGAAGCTGAAACTCAAACAGAAGATAAAAAAGATGATACCACTTATTTTACTGTAGCAAAAGCATTCTTTGAAAATATAGAATTAAAAGGGAAAGAAGCTTTTGTAGATAGATATAGAAATATGATATTAAAAGGGGAAATTATTGGGAAAAATCCTGATGGTTGGGAGATATTCACAGAGGAGATTAAATATGACGAGAAAAAGGAGAAATTCTACTCAAATACAAAGCTAAAAGCTATAAATGAGGGGGAAAAAATAGAATTAGAGTCAGATAATTTCGAGTCTAATAAAAATTTCACAGTACTAGAATTCTCTAAAAATGTAAAAATTTTATCTGAAAACTACAATTTAAACTGTAATCGTGGTATATATGATCGCGACAGGAAATTTATAAAAGTAACAGAAAATGTACAATTACGAGCAAGAAACCTTGACTCTGATAGAGGAGAACTTAAAAAAATAACAGCAAATTTCAATCAAGGGATCTATAATATGGATGTTGGTCAATTTACTTCATGGGGAAGGTTCACTATATTTTATGAAGGGTATGTACTAAAAGCTGATAATCTAATATTTTTTAATAATACTGGTGATATAAATATCTATGGTGATGTCGTAATTACAAAAGGTGACATGCAGATTAATTTATCTAAACTTTATTATAATAAAGACAATCAAACTATGGAACTATTTGGCCCTATTACCGGTAGAAATGGAGATTACCATCTAAAAGGTGATTCTGGTGTAATATATACAGAAAGTGAGATATTAAAAATAACAGGGTCTGTACTTTTATATAATGATAAAATTAAATTAAATGCTGATGAGATGGAATATCTATCTAAGGATAATAAACTATTTTTCTATAGTCATCCTATTAAACTTCTAGTACTTACAGGGCCTGATTATAGATTAACTACAAAAATAGCAGAATTTGATTCTTTAAATGAGATACTTTATTTACCAAAACAATATAAATATTTTAAAGATGATATAATTATCGAAGGGGATAATCTTACATTTAATACAAAAACAGAAAGTGGTATCTCTAATGGGAATATTGCTACAAAAGAGAGTAATAAACTCTATGCAGATGAGGTAAAATTTGATATACGTAATAGAAAACATATATTATCTGGGAGAGTACGTGGTAAATATGAAAATTACAATTTTAATGGAGATGAAGCTCTAGTTGATGAGGAAAAATCGCTTGTTTATACAAATAAACCATTTTTAGTGGAAAATTTAAATGATAAACTAATTGTAAAAGGGAGTGAAGGGACTTTCTTTAACAATGAAAAGAGAATTGTAATTGAAAAAAACGCTGAATTTATCCAAAATGATTATAAATTAAACTCAGATAACCTTGTATATAATATAGAAAGTGAAAGTGGAGTGGCAAAAGGGAAATTACGTCTTGTGAATGAGAAAGATAATATGGTGGTAACAGGTGATGAAGCTATTTTGGAAAACCGTGAACTACTTGTGAAAGGTGCAATAAACTATAGAATGGATGAAAATTCCCTTACAACAAAAGAAGCTCTATATAATCTAGATGAAGAGAAAGTATATTTTAATAATCCTGGTACTCTAATTAACAGAAAAGAGAATATGGAAGTTACATATAAAACGGCAATCTACTTTAAAAATGAGAATAGAATTGAGATGGATGATTTCGTTGGAAAAAAAGATGGGATTGACTTTAAAAGTAATAAGGCATTCTACGAGGGCAATGAACGTAAATTTATAATGAAAGAGGACGCAATTATAAAAAAAGATAAAATGGATATAAAATCTTCACAGCTTGATTATTATAGTGTAAACGGAGATTTAATCTCTAATGATAAACTAGTAATTGAGGAGGAGGGGATTAAAGTTGTATCAAAAACAGGTAAAATTAATGTAAAAACGAAAACTCTAGAGGGAGAAGACGCTACACTTACTACAGAACGTGGAGATGTGGTAACCGGAGATTATATTACAGGGGAATTTCTTAAAAAAGAGTTTAACTTTAGAGGAAATTTAAAAGGGAAAATGATAGATGGTGTGAGATTTAGTGGTGATATGGCAAAACTATATTTCGTAGAAAATATGGAAGTAGTAGATAAGATTAAATCAATTGATGATGTTGAAAATGATAGATTTTTCCTTACACGTGGTGAGATTAAAAATAATGCAAAATTTGAATATAGAGATATCGTACTAAAGGCAGAATTTTTAGAGCTTGATCTAGATAAGAGAATAGTATTTGGTGAGGGGACTTCTGTTTTAAAATTAGACGAGGAAACAGATATAACTGCTGATTATATCCATCTAAATATAGATAATGAGAGCGGAAATATGGAAAATAATGTTAAAATTACCAATAAATCTAATCTAACTGGTGTAATTAACACAAGTTCTGATAGAGCAGAACTAGATAATGTAAATAAAAAAGTAAAATTAATAGGAAATGTAGTCTCGTATCAAGGGAAAACAAAAATAATGGCAAATGAGGGAATTTATGATGTAAACACAAAAGAACTACATGGACAAGGGAATATTCAATTAAAATATAATATTGAAAGTACACCTGCCAATAAAAAAGAGCAAAAAAGGGAGGAACTAATCCAAAAAGAGATAGAGGAGCGACGTAAGAAAGAGGGGGAAAATCAAATATAAAAAGGGAAATCACCCTATAGCAAATAAAAAATAATGGAAAAAATTGATAAATTATGGTATAAATATATAATAGAATAAAAAATCGTAACATTATAGAAAAAAAATCGTAATACTATAATGTAATAATGAAAGGGTGTATATTTATGAAAATATATAATACATTAACAGGGAAACTTGAGGAGTTCTTACCAATTAAAAAAAACAGTGTTAGTATGTACGTATGTGGGCCTACTGTATACAACTATATCCATATTGGAAATGCAAGACCACTTATATTTTTCGATACAGTAAGAAGATATTTTGAGTATAAGGGATATGCTGTGAATTTCGTGCAAAACTTCACTGATATTGATGATAAAATGATCGATAAGGCAAACGAAGAGGGCGTTAGTGTAAAGGAGATAGCATCTAGATATATTGAGGAGTATTTTAAAGATACAAGTAGACTTAATATAAAAGAGGAAGGGATGTTAAGACCAAAAGCCACAGAGAATATATCAGAAATGATAGAATTAGTCAAATCACTTATTGATAATGGTCATGCATATGAGATTGATGGAGATGTATATTTCGATATAAAAAGCTATAAAGATTATGGGAAATTATCTCATCAAAAAGTAGATGAACTAATAAACGGAGCAAGGGTAGAGGTAAACGACAAGAAAAGATCGCCACTTGATTTCACATTATGGAAAAAATCAAAAGAGAATGAACCTAAATGGGATTCACCATGGGGGGAAGGGCGTCCTGGTTGGCATATAGAGTGTTCTGCTATGAGTGGAAAATATCTAGGTAGTGAATTTGATATACATGGTGGGGGGCAAGATCTGATTTTCCCGCATCACGAGAATGAGATAGCACAATCTGTATGTGCAAATGGTAGCGGATTTGCAAAATATTGGATGCATAATGGATATATCAATATAAAAGGGGAAAAAATGTCAAAATCGAAGAATAATTTTTTTCTATTAAGAGAGATTTTAGAAAAATATTCTGGAAATATACTTAGATTTTTCATGTTGTCATCACATTATAGAAAACCAATAGAATTTAGTGAAGATGAGCTAATTATGGCAAGTAATGGATTAGCCAGAGTGCAAAATACATTACAAAGATTAGATGATATTAAATTTGATATAAAAAGTATATCTAATAAGGAGTGCACTGCATATACAGAATTTGTAAAAGAATATGAAACATGTAAAAGCAAATTTGACTCTTCAATGGATGATGATTTTAATACAGCTATGGCAATTGGAGCAATATTTGAACTTGTAAAAGCATTAAATATCTACATTGATACAACTTCTGAAGAAAATAGAGATATAAGTATATTAAAAGATGTGGAAATATACATTAAAAATATATTTGAAGAGGTATTAGGGGTAAAATTAATAGAAGAAAAACAAGGAAATAATGGGTTAACTGTGGAATTAATAGATTTTCTAGTACAATTAAGATGGGAAGAGAAACAGAATAAAAACTGGGCATTAGCTGATAAAATCAGAAATAAACTCACTGAAATGGGGATAAATATAAAAGATCAAAAGGATAAAACTACATGGAATATGTAGATTTAAATAATGAAGATGTGGGTATTTTAAATATTGCATATTTAGGAGATGCTGTTTGGTCATTATATATAAGACAACTATTATATAATAAAGGATTATCACTAAAAAAATTGAATAATATAGTAGAGCAATATGTAAATGCAAAATATCAAAGTAAAATATATGGTGAAATATGGGATATGCTTTCGGAAAATGAGAAAAAGATCGCCAAAAGAGCTGAAAATGGAAATATAAAACATTATCCGAAAAGTTGTACAATGAAAGAGTATAGAGAAAGTACGGGATTTGAAGCGTTAATAGCGTATTTATATCTAAATAAACCTAGTAAGATCAATGATATTATAGATATAATAAGGGAAAAAGAGGGGATTTAATCTTTTTTATAATTTATTTAGGTGAATACAGATAAAAGCAAAAACAAAAGATTATTAGCCACAGATACACACGGATTAAATGAAGAATTTAGAATTTAGAACTTAGAATTTAGAAAAAGATAAAAGATAAGAGAAGGAGCTAGGTTAATATTTTTGTTTAAAAAACAAAAGATAAAATTAAAATAAATTTTATTAAAAATACAAAAGAAGGGCGAACACATAGGTTCGCCCCTACAAAACTACAAATTCAAAATATAAAAACGTGGATATGATGTATACGGTTACAAAAAGCCTCTCCTTTTAGGAGAGGTGTCGGCAATTGCCGACGGAGAGGTTATTTAAAAGAAATTAAAATTTTCTTACTTTTTACTTGATTAAAAAGTAAGGCAAAAAATCAAGCCCTCGATCTGCATTCAAAAATTTTCTAAAATAAAACTCCACAAAATCGCTGCACTTTGGAAACATAAGTTTGCGATGTATAGGCGTAGTTTTATTTTGAAAATATAATTTCATTCCGATATGGGCAGGAAAAATCAAAACATAAAAACATAAAAACACAAAACATAAAAACATAAATTCAAAACATAAAAAGATATTATTACTTTTTTTAGAAAAAAAAGTAATGCAAAAAAACTTCGTGCCGGATCTACATTTATTAATTTTCTAAATTCAATTTCTTAAAATTGCATAACTCACTACGTTCAAACAATGCAATTTTTAGCAGAAATTTTCATTAAGAAAATTGTAATTTCATTCCGATAGGCACGTTGAAAACATAAAAACATAAAAACATAAAAACATAAAAACATAAAAACATAAAAACATGGATATGATGTATACGGTTACAAAAAGCCTCTCCTTTTAGGTTTGCTTTCAAGTATTATTTCATAATACTCTGTCGCC
>JGI24503J29689_10027399_pt1 | contig 22523 bp, 27 predicted proteins | sample BioPla3RNA2_FD_29689 | JGI IMG/M metagenome (IMG submission 29689)
GACGGGGTTGCTGGCACGTAAAGAGAAGAAGGGAGGTGAAAGGTCAATGTTGAAACACAAGGCCTATAACTTCAGGATCTACCCCACCAAGGAGCAAGCCATCCTCATCAACAAGACCTTCGGCTGTGCCCGATTTGTCTACAACCACTTCCTGAACGAGTGGAACAAAACCTACAAGGAAACGGGGAAAGGTCTATCTTACTTCACTTGCTGCGCTCAGTTGACATCTCTTAAAAAACAGGAGGAAACCATCTGGCTGAAAGAGGTGGACACTACCGCGCTGCGATCCTCCTTGAAGAACCTGGCGGATGGCTTCAACCGTTTCTTCAAGAAGCAGAACAGGCACCCCCGCTTCAAGTCGAAAAAGAATCCGGTCCAATCCTATACCATGCAACAAAACAATGGGAATATTTCGGTCATGGGTACCAGATTGAAACTTCCAAAACTTGGATGGGTGAAGTTTGCGAAGAGCCGTGAGGTGGAGGGTAGAATCCTAAACGCCACCATCAGGCGCAATCCTTCTGGTCAGTACTTTGTCTCCATTGTGTGCGAAGTGGACATTCAACCTATCATCAAAGCGAATTCCACGGTCGGCGTGGATGTGGGATTGAAAGACTTCGCTATCCTATCCGATGGGACGGTTTACGAGAATCCGAAATTCTTCCGTTCGATGGAGAAAAAGTTGGCGAAGGAGCAGAGAGTCCTATCAAGGCGTATGGAGCAGGCTCGAAAAGACGGCAAAAAGTTGTTAGATGCGAAGAATTACCAGAAGCAGAAGCGGAAAGTGGCTCGTATCCATGAGCGTATCACCAACAAGCGCAACGACTACCTACACAAAATATCGACCGAGATTGTCAAAAACCACGACATCATCGGTATCGAGGATTTAGGGGTCGAAAATATGGTGAAGAACCACAATCTCGCCAAAGCCATCAGCGAAGTGAGTTGGAGCCAGTTCCGAACCCTACTGGAATATAAAGCAGACTGGTATGGAAAGGAAGTCGTTGTAGTAGCCAAAAATTTTCCGTCCAGTCAACTTTGCCACTGTTGTGGCTATCAAAACAAAGACGTGAAGAACCTCCGAGTTCGTGAATGGGAGTGTCCAGAATGCCATAACCATCACGACAGAGATCTAAACGCAAGCATAAATTTAAAAAATGAGGCAGTTCGGATTTTGAGCCTCCAACCGTCGGGACGACGGGGGTAGCCTAATGAATTCAGAACCAATAGGTTCTGTTACTTAGGAATGTCTACCTGAAAATCATCAGATTTTAAGGGGGAGTAGTTCAAAAATAGACCTATCAATTCGAAAGCTGGATAACGAAAATTTTCATAGACCTTGGCTTCTCAAAAGAGAAGGCGGGGAATATCGACAACACGCGCATCTAAAAACGAAAGAGGACGCCGAGCGGGTACGGGATCTGATCTTGCAAGGAAGAAAAGCACCGTGCCGGGATTACCGGATTGCGATGCAGCGGATTTTAACGACGGAGGAGTACGACCAGCTCGATGTGAAGCCGCGATTTCACCGGCCGCAACGGGTGTATCGATAATTAAAAATGAGAGTGGGGTGGTGATATGAGGGAGGCAACAGGCCAACAAAAATTATTCGTAGATGAATATTTAAGATTAAGAAAAAAGAATCAAACTCAAGCTGCAATCAATGCGGGATATAGTGAAAAATCTGCTAGTTCTCAGGCTAGTCAGCTACTTAACAACCCTAAAGTATTGGAATATTTAAATGAACGAGAAAAGGCTATTATACAAGAATTGCAACAAGAATTTATATTTGATGCTTTAGAAGCTAGAAAAGTCATGTATGAGATCATGAAGAAAGAAGACGCAGAAAATAGAGATAAGATAAACGTAGCTAAGGATTTTCTTGATAGAGCAGGATTTAAACCTACCGATAAAGTAGAGCATAGTGGAAATATGAGTATAAACAATCCTTTTGAGGGGTTGACTACAGAGGAACTAAAGAAGTTGATAAAATGAGAGTAACACGCTGTTACAACTTGCACGTACACCTATAATCTGGTATCATGATTATGAGGTGATAACATGATGGAGATTTGGAAAGACATAAATGGATATGAAGGATTATATCAAGTTAGTAACTTAGGAAGAGTAAAAAGCCTAGAGCGTTACAGACAAAATCATAGTAAATTGCAACTGATACCTGAAAAGATAAAATCAAAAAGAATAGATCCACAAGGGTATGAGTTAGTGGACTTATACAATAAAAACAAACAAAAAACTATAAGGGTACATAGGTTGGTTGCTGAAACCTTTATATCCAACTATGGCAATGAAGATACTGTAAACCATAAAGATGGGAATAAAACCAATAATAAGGTGGTAAATTTAGAGTGGGCTTCATTTGAAGAGCAAAACAAACACTTTTATAAACATAATCTGAAGAGTGAAGAAAATATAAAAAAAGCAGTAAAAGCTATGAATAAAGCACAGTCAAAACCAGTAAAATGTTTAAACAATGGGAAAGTATACGAATCAGCTTCCGAAGCTGCTAGGGAGATAGGAGTTTGTGGCAGTTTAGTAATGAGATGTTGTAGAGGCGAGAGGAAATCAGCCGGTAAAGATAAAGACAACAATCCTTTACATTGGGTTTATATATAAAGGTGGTGGTTAAGAGTGAGTGTTGATATGGATAAAATTAAATTAGGAGCAAAATTAGAACTTGCAAGACGCGAGTTCTTTTATTTTTGCAATTTATTAGCTCCTGATTTCTATAAAAAGGATAGAGAGTATTTAGTAAGCTTATGTAACGATATGCAAGAGTTCTTATATTCAGATGACGACGTCCTTATTATCAATGCTCCTCCTTAACTTAGACACGGGAAAAGCCGGACGGCACAGCTTTGCGTGGAATGGGCGTTGGGAAAAAATCAGCAACTGAAAGTAATGACGGGATCGTACAATGAAACCTTAACTACCCAATTCTCGAAAGGTGTCCGAAATGCAATCGCCGAAGTAAAGGCCGATAAAAACCGAATCGTGTATAGCGATATTTTTTTCAACGTGCGAATCAAGCCGGGCGACGGGGCGATGAACCTTTGGAGCCTTGAAGATGGACACAATAACTACCTCGCAACTTCTCCAACCGGAACGGCGACAGGGTTCGGGGCGGATCTGCTGATTATAGACGACCTGATAAAAAACAGCATGGAAGCAAACACGGCTCATGTGTTAGAAGGGCATTGGAATTGGTTTAAAGACACCATGCTGTCCCGGCTGGAAGCTGATGGAAAGATCATCATCATCATGACGCGGTGGCACTCGAAGGATCTGGCGGGGCGCGTGTTAAAAGAAATGCCGGAGATGGGATACAAGGTCAAGCACATTAGCTACAAGGCGCTGCAAGATGACGGTACGATGTTATGCGATGAAATATTGCCGTATTCTGAGTATGTCGCAAAGTCAAAAATTATGGATCCGGCGGTGGCGTCGGCAAACTATCAGCAGGAACCGATTGACCTGAGGGGTCGTTTATACGATCGATTCAAGACCTATGAGACCGTCCCGCAAGATGCAGAAGGCAGACCATTATTTACGGCGATTAAATTGTATTGCGATACGGCAGATACGGGAGCCGATTATTTGTGCAGCATCGTGTATGGCGTGTATGAAAAAGAAGCCTACATCTTGGATGTGGTGTATACAAAAGCACCAATGGAAGAAACAGAACCGGCGGTAGCAAATCAATGTATAGAGAACGAAGTAAATGTCGCGGACATTGAGAGCAATAACGGTGGTCGCGGGTTCAGCCGGGCGGTGGGACGTCACTTACGAGAGAAAGGATGGAATCGAACGAAAGTGCGATGGTTTCATCAGTCAAAGAACAAGGTGGCTCGAATCATGACGCAAGCGACTTTTGTCATGGAGCACATTTATTTCCCGGTGAATTGGCGAGATAAGTGGCCGGAATTCTATCAGTCGATGTATGAGTATCAGAGAGAAGGGAAAAATGCGCATGATGACGCACAGGACGCAATCACAGGCGTTGCAGAGCACGTACAGCAAAATATCGATGTTGTACTGCACCGGCATTCATTGTAAGGGGGTGGAAAGTTGGAGTATGTAAAAGAATTTCATTTGGACGAAGAGATTGAGCTGACAGGCGAATTACTGGAAGAGTTTATTCAGCAGCACCGGACACTTGTTCTTCGCTATGAAGAATTGGATCGGATGTATCGTGGTGAGCACCCTATTTTGAAGATGGAAGAAAAGGCGTTATTTAAGCCGGATAACCGCTTGGTTGTAAACTACGCGAAATTCATTGTGGATACGTTCAACGGGTTTTTCATGGGCGAGCCAGTAAAGGTGACAAGCGACAGAGAGGAAGTGGCGGAATATATCCGGCTGATCGAAAAATACAATGATATTGACGACAACAATGCAGACCTGGCAAAAAAATGCAGCATCTACGGACACGCATTTGAACTGGTGTTTCTCGACGAAGAAGCGCAAATCGGGGTTACCAATATCGATCCGAAAGAGTGTTTCATCATTTACGACAATTCGATCCGGGAGCGGCCGCTATACGGAATTCGCTATCGCGTGGACGAGGAAAGAAAGATCGAAGGCACCATTTCCGATCCAGAAAAGATCCACTACTTCGAGATTGGCGATGATGGACTGATATTTACGGAAGAAACACCGAACTACTTCGGGGATATCCCTATTATCGAATATGTAGAAAACGAAGAACGAATGGGCGCCTTTGAGCCGGTGGAAACGCTGATTAATGCGTACAATAAAGCAATCTCTGAAAAAACCAACGATGTGGACTATTTCGCGGACGCTTACATGAAGATCTTAGGAGCCATGCTTGACGAAGAAACGCTGCAGCGGATCCGGGATAATCGTATTATCAACATGGCAGGACAGAGTGACGGGAACCTGGTGGTCGAATTCATGGGAAAACCGAATGCAGATGAAACGCAGGAGAACCTTCTTGATCGGCTGGAGAAATTAATCTTTGCGATAAGTATGGTGGCGAATATTACAGACGAAACGTTTGGTACAGCAAGCGGAATTGCGCTGAAATACAAGTTATTGTCTATGTCTAACTTAGCGAATACGAAAGAGCGCAAATTCGCGAAAGGGTTCAATCGGCGGTTCCAGCTCATAAGTCAAGTACCAAATGCAAAAATTAATCCCGAGGATCTGTGGGGGATCGAATATCAGTTCACACGAAACATGCCGAACAATCTGGCAGAAGAAGCCGAGCAGGCGCGCGCATTAAAAGGCATTGTATCGGACAAAACCTTGCTTCAAGCGCTTTCGATCGTGCAAGATGTAGGGGCAGAAGTGGAGAGACTGGAAGAAGAAAATGCGTATGTGAATCCGTATATCGCCGAGCAGGTGATTGCTGATGGCGAAGAATAGAGCCGACTTTATTGCCAGGCAAATTGAATACACGAAAGAACGCGAGCTGGCGCATATTGCGCAGAGCCTAAAAGATGATGCAGCATATAAACGCGAGCTGATCCAGCTTTACAACCGCACGCAGGACCGCATCGAAAAAGAGCTTGCGGCGCAGTATCTTCGGTACGCGGCAAAAGAAGGATTGACGATGGACGAAGCGATGATGCGCATTTCACGCTTCGATGCGGATGCTTTTTCCAAAAAGGCCGCAGAACTGGTAAAGAACATGGATTTCACGCCGGAAGCGAATGACCTGCTGCGACAGTACAATCTAAAAATGCGTGTCAGTCGACTGGAGCTCATGAAGCGGGAAATGCTGCTGGAAACAGCGACGTTGGCAGATCAGGAAGTAAAGATGCTGCATGCAAAGCTGATGGAGGAAGTTCAGAAAGAAGCTGAAAGACAAGCAAGTATTTTGCGGCTGACGAAGGAAACGCGCAAAGCGATTGTAAAGAGTGCTGAGCGCATTGTACGAACGAACATGTATAGCGCCAGTTTTTCTCAGCGGGTTTGGGCGAATCACTCGGAGTTGATTAACCGCCTTGCTGAAGGCCTCGAGCGATCGATTCTGCAAGGAGAGCATCCGAGTGTATGGGCGCGCAATCTGCGTGATTTACTAACTAAAGAGATGGCGGACACGGGCAAAGAGAACGCCCTGTATGCAGCAAACCGAATCGCCGTGACGGAAACAGCACGAGTGCAATCAGAGACGGCGCAAGAGAGTTTTCGCAAAGGCGGTTTCGAGAAGATGATCTGGATTACAGAGATGGACGAGCGTACTTGTGATGTATGCGGTCCGATGGACGGAGAAATATTCGACGTCGATGGCGCACAGATTGGCGGGGAATTACCGCCCATGCATCCGTTTTGTCGGTGTTCAGTAGCGGCATATTACGAAAGAGAAAGCTAAGCGCTTGAATGAGCGCTTTGTAATGCCCAGGCTTGGATCGGCATAAAAAGCTAAGGAAAGACAAGCATTGCGTCTTAAAACATATGGGAGGAAAAAATGGAAAACGAACAAGTTGTAAATACAGAAACTGAACTGGAAGAAAAACAGCAGGCGGAAGAAACCCCGGAAGAAAAGCTGAAAGAACCAAAAAAAGAGGAATCGGAAAAAAAGTATTCCGATGAGGAAGTCAACGCGATTCTATCAAAAAAGTTCGCAAAATGGACGGCGCAGAAAGAAAAAGAATTGAGCGAAGCGCAGAAACTGGCAGAAATGGATGCACAGCAAAAAGCAGAATATGAGCGAGACAAGTTAGAAAAGGAACTTGCGGAACTCAAGCGCGAGAACACTTTGAATGCGATGGGGAAAACCGCACGCACGATGCTTTCTGAACAAGGGGTTCATCTGCCGGATGCGCTGGTGTCGATTTTAGTGACGGAAGAAGCGGAGAGTACGAAAACGAACGTAGACAATTTTGTGCAACTCTTCAAAGAAGCGGTGGATACTGCGGTGAACGAAAAGCTGAAATCCGGAACGCCCAAGCGAATGGCCGGCAGCAAAGCAATGACACGAGACGAAATCCTGAATATTGCCGATGCAAAAGCACGAAGAAAGGCAATTCAGGAGAATCTGGAACTATTTAACTAAAAGGAGAATGATATAAATGGCAGCAGAATCAGGATTGAGCACAACATTTGACAAGGTATTGTCTATCGACTTTGCAGAACAGTTTGGACAAAAACTGAAAACATTAACTGAATTACTAGGGGTTCAACGTGTCATCCCAATGCCAGCAGGATCTAGCATCAAAACGTACACTTCTAGTGTTACTTTGGATGGAACGGTAGTCGGCAAAGGCGACATTATCCCTTTGTCTGAAGTTGAATTGGCCGAAGGCACACCCATCACGTTGACTTGGGATAAAAAACGTAAAGCAGTAGCGATGGAAGACATCCAAACTTATGGCTTCGACACTGCTTTGACTCGCACGGACAGCAAATTATTGAGCGAAATCCAAAAAGGCGTGCGCACTAAACTTTTGACACAATTGGCAACCGGAACAACTAGCACCCGCGCAGAAGATTTACAAGCTGCGATGGCGCAAAACTGGGCTGCGGTTACTGCTAAATTCGATGAAGACGATGTGGAAGTAATCTCCTTCATCAACCCTTACGACGCAGGTAACTACCTGGCAAGCGCGAACGTTACTGTCCAAACCGCGTTCGGTATGACTTATTTAGAAGGCTTCATGAACAACAAAGTGGTCTTCATGAGCGCACAAATCCCTACTGGAACCATCTACTCGACTGCGGCTGACAACTTGGTTGCGGCTTACGCAAAAATGGGTGGTGGAGAAATCGCTAAAGCCTTCGATTTCGTAACTGACTCCACTGGCATCATCGGCGTAACGCACGACATCAACAAACAACGTCTGCAAGCCGAAACAATCACTGCTTACGGCTTGGAGTTGTTTGCTGAACGTCTGGATGGCGTGGTCATCTGTACAATTCAACCGGAAGTGACTTACACGGCTGCTGCTGATGGCGAAACTGGTGCGACTACTTCAACTAAAATTACTTTGACATTCAGCGAAGCGGTAACGGGCTTGAAAGCAACTGACATCACTTTGACCAATGGAACTGGTAAAGCGACTAAGGGTGGTCTGACTGCTGGAGCTGACAACACTTATGATTTAGCGATCAGCGCGGTTACTGAAGGTACTGTCGTAGTGACTGTGAAGGATATCCCGGGATACAACTTCACAACCCCATCCGTCACTGTCAACGTATACAAAAAAGAAGCGTAATGTGGCTTAGCGCCTGATTCTTCGGGCGCTATTTTTCATACAGAAAAGTAGGTGAACGTCATGACAAAAACACCGCTGGAAAGGGCAACGGAGCTGATCTTTTATGATCAGCCCCCCACGCCCGGACAGTCGATACTGTTGGAAAATATTGCTGCATTAGTCGATGCGCGAATCATGGGACGGCTACCTGCGATGATTGGAGATACAGCAATTACAGCGGTACCCAAAGAACTGGAGCACATCGCTGTTGAAATGATTGTACGGCGGTTCAACCGGATTGGGTCGGAAGGCATGAGCGCTGAGTCTGTTGAAGGACATTCGGCTACGTACACGGAATCAGACATGAGAGAGTTTGAATCAGCGATCGATGCCTGGGTTGATGCGCAGGAAGTTATGAGTCGGAAGGTGGTGCGCTTTCTGTAATGAGATATGACAGAGAAATTGCATTTGTGACCGAAGGCGCACGCATCTATGACGAAGCGACGGGGGATTATATCACCACGCCCGCCGAGAGAATCATTCGATCCGCGCATGTTTCTGACATGGGTCTAGAGCAGATGAATCTGCTGTATGGCACAGTGGTCGAACAAGCAAAAGTCGTTCGCATACAAGGTGCAGGGCCTGTGGATTTTGATTATATCGAGATCGGCGGAGACTCTTACTCAGTTACGTTGATGCGCAGATTGCGGCATGAAACTACCTTTCAGGTGGTGAAAAAACAATGACAATAAAAATGGCTGGATTGGCGCGGATGATTAAGGGGATCACCGACATTTATCAGAAATCGGATTCCGAGATCGGACGGGTAGTTAAGGCGAATACCGCTGAACTGCAGCAAAAAGAGATGCGCACCGTACCTGTTGACACGGGCTTTCTAAAGCGATCCATCATGTTAACGATGAAAGATAATGGATTGACTGGTGTGGTCGAGCCGACCGCTTCGTACGCAACTTTTGTGGAATTCGGGACGCGGTTTATGGCAGCGCAGCCGTTCGTACGACCGAACTATGACGAACAATCGAAACAGTTCATAAAAGACATGGAAAAATTTGTAAAGTGAGGTTGTGATGACGAACTCACCGCGACAAGAAATCTTTACGATGTGTCGGCAAGCGGCGGTGCGTGCATTGGGAGAATCTTCTGTATTCGACTATTTACCTGGAAAAGAAGCAAGATATCCGTTTGTTTTTATTGGGGAGCAATACGGGGAGGATACTCCATACAAGAACGTCGTCACCGGCGATTGCACGCAGACTATACATGTCTACCATAATGATCCCGGCAAGCGAGGATCTACACAGAATATGATGGATCGTGTGCTGTATGAGGTTCGAAAAGTGAAGCATACGCGGACATTTTATATCGAATTGATAGACACGCGCACACAGATGCTGACAGACAACACGACAAGCACGCCGCTTTTACATGGTGTGCTTGAACTACGATTTAAATTTTACTAGGAGGGAAAAATGGCACAAGCAAAGCAAGGGAAAAAGATCGTCTTATTGTGGCGTTTGCTGAAAGACGCGGCGGAAAAAGAAGGAACACTGATGCTCTTCCAAACCGAACACAGCACGGAAAAGAGCCGGGATGGCGATTCCATTATCACAAAAACGGGGACTATCCGAAAACCGGGCGAGTTAGAAGAAGAAGTTCCTTTCACCTCGCTTGCGGCGGTGGATGATCCCGTCATTGACTTTTTGGATACCGCGATTGATGAAGGCGAACTATTGGAGCTATGGGAAGTAGACATGAACAAAGAAGCGACAGGAGGAAAATATCCTGCGAAATATCGCCAAGGTTACTTGACGGAACTGTCGAAAGCGGCGAACGCAGAAGATGAGGTAGAAATCTCCGGCACTTTTGCTACCAACATGAAAGCACAATCCGGGGAAGCTACGTTCTCATTTGACCAGATGGAAGCGGTTCAGTACCAATTCCGCGACACAATAAAGGTAACGGAAGGCGAAACAGGAGACGAAACAGGAGACGAAACAGGAGACGAAACAGGAGACGAATAGGAGGGGCAACCCTCCTTTTTTTCATAAGGAGAAAATATGCAACTGAAAATTGGAGAAAAAGAATACCCTATTATCTTAGGATTTGACGCGATTAACTATTTGGACGAAGTGTATTACTTCGAGGTGAATGGCATAAAGTTGGCGCAAGGTGTGAAGATTGTCATGCAGTATCTCATGGACGAGAATCCGGTTGCGCTCTATCACATGATTAAAGCCGGCACGTCTACGGAATCGCAAAAGCCGTCTAATGCTGACATTGAAGCTTTTATCTCAGAACTGGGTGAGAAAAACAAACTACAGAAACTGTTCGGGGAGATGATTGAGGAGTTAAAAAAGCAACCTCTTACCAAACACACCGCCAAAGCGCTGGTAAGAGAAGCGGAAAAGGCGGAGGAAGCAGCCGCAACGCAGGATTAAGCTATTTTGAGATTTTAGCGGAGTGCAAGCGAATGTATCCAACAATGTCGATGCTGGAGGTGCGGAGGACGACGATTGCAGACTTTGAAGTGATGAAGCAGGCGTACGCACTATCGCAGGTAGACCGCATCCTGATGGCTACGATACAAGCATGGCAGAGCGGACAGGTGCAGGCTACTGACAAAAAGGGCAGGCCAGTCTATCGAAAGATGAAACAGCTTTTCGACTACGAACGAGAACTGGAGCGTGTCCGAGCCGGCGCACGACCGGAAAGTGGAATGAAGAATCGAACGGGCTTGGAATTAGCAGCGAAAGCCAATCGGGAGGTGAAGCGAAATCATGGCTGATTATAATGTGACCGCAATATTTAGCGCCAATATATCGAAGTTCAAAGCGGGCGTCAAAGAAGTATTAGGCGAATCCGAAAAACTGAAACGACTCACTGAGCTTAATGCACAAGGTATAGGCAGCACCTTACAAGGACTTGGAAAAGGGCTCACGATTGGATTGACGGTGCCTTTGGTAGGCGCCAGTGTAGCGAGTGGGAAATACGCCATGAAATTTGAATCGGCTATGGCTGGTGTACGAAAAACCACCGATTTGACGGATGCAGAGTTTGCGGAAATGACGCAGACAATCCGTGACATGGCCAAAGAACTCCCGACATCAGCGAACGAAATTGCGAGGGTCGTGGAAGCGGGTGGACAGCTGGATATCCAGAAAGAAAACATGGTAGACTTTGCCCGGGTCATGATCGACCTGGGAGAATCCACGAACTTGGGATCTGATGAAGCCGCTACATCACTGGCGAGACTTGCGAATATCACCCAGATGCCGCAGACAGAGTTTAGGCGACTGGGATCGACCGTTGTTGACCTTGGAAATAACTTCGCCACGTCAGAATCCGAGATTGTCGACATGGGACTGCGTTTGGCTGGTACAGGAAACCTGATTGGTCTGTCAGAAGCGCAGATAATGGCGCTGGCTACCTCGATGACCTCTGTCGGAATTAACGCCGAAGCGGGGGGTTCCGCTTTCTCGCGTGTCATGCAGAAGATGAACACTGCAGTTGTTTCCGGCGGTGAAGAACTGGAAGGCTTTGCAAGAGTTTCCGGCATGAGCGCGGAAGAATTTGCCGCGACGTGGCAATCTGACCCGCAGGAGGCGATCACGGCATTTATCAAAGGACTTGGTAATGCGCAAGACAGTGGAGAAGATATCATCTCCATGCTGAAAGAATTAGGCATCAACGGCATACGCGAGACGGACACCTTGCAGCGCCTTGCAGGCGCAGGAGACCTTCTGCATTCTGCGTTTGAGACCGCGAATACCGCATGGGAAGAAAACACGGCGCTGGCAGAAGAAGCGGGTCTGCGATATGAAACCATGGAATCGCAGCTGGCAATGGCGAAAAACACGTTGGTCGATGCTGGGATAACCATCGGGAAGGTTGTTGCACCGATGTTTGTGAGTGTCGCGAAAGCAGTAGCGCGGATAGCGGATGCATTTTCCAATTTATCGCCGGGCGCTCAAAAGGCGATCATCGCATTTTTAGGAATCCTTGCAGCTCTCGGACCAGTGATTTTTATCATTGGAACTTTGGCGAAAAAATTCAATGCAGTAGTGTCGGTTGTAAAAAATGTTGGTAAGGCCATTGGTTTTTTAGCGTCGCCGATCGGCATAGCAATTGTCGCTATTGCTGCTATCGTGGGTGTAATAATCTATCTTTGGAAGACGAACGAAGGTTTTAGAAATGCGGTCATCGGTATTTGGGAAGGCATCAAGTCGGCCATCTCTGGTGCGGTTGAAACGATTAAGACCGTAGCGTCCAACGTATGGGAGTCTGTGAAGGAACGATGGACAGCCTTTGTCGATACCGTGAAAGCGATCTGGGAAGGAATACCGGAGTTTTTTTGCCGGACTATGGGAAGGCATAAAGCTCGGAGCAATAAACCTGTGGACATCCGTGACAGAAGCTTGGTCGGCAGCGGTGGAAGGCATCAAGACGATGTGGAATAACATCGTCACATTCTTTACCGAATTATGGGAAAGCATCAAAACAACTGCTGCAACTGCATGGGGAGCAATATCCAATGCGGTTATGGGTTTGATCGGTCCTTTTATCGAATCAATTCAAAGTTCATTCGCAAGAACAAAAGAAGCACTTGGTGTAATCTGGGAGAATATCAAAACCGCCGCTGCAGCAGCATGGGAGCTGATAAAGAATGTAATCATCGGTCCGGTGCTGGTGCTTCTACAGGCGCTGACAGGTGACTGGGAGGGCGCAAAGTCGTCGCTCACACAAATCTGGGATAACATCAAAAGTGCCGCCTCCACGATTTGGGAATCATTGAAAAACTCGGTTATAACCATCGTCACGACTTTTGTGACAAACCTCAAATCACAATTCGAGGGGATGAAGCAATCCGCGATTAATATTTGGGAAGCGTTGAAATCTGGCGTTGTCAAGCTTGCTGAAAACATTAAAACTGGCGCGATTAACGCGTGGAATGCGATTAAAACTGGTGTAGTAAATGCAGCAAATGCACTCAAAACTGGTGCAATCAATGCGTGGAACTCACTAAAAACTAGTATTGCAAATTTAGTCAACAACATCAAAACCAGTGTGACAAACGGCTTTAACAACGCAAAAACAGCAGCAATTAATGCGGTCACGACTCTTGTAAACCGTGTAAAGACAGGCTTTACGGATATGCTAACAAAAATTCGAACAACCATTACTCAGCTACCGACAACGATACGAAACGGGTTCAATCAAGCAATCAACGCCGCACGAAGTTTTGTAAGTTCAGCGATTTCTGCCGGCCGGGATTTGATCCTGGGCTTTGTTCAGGGTGTAAAAAACGCTGCAGGCAGACTGATCGAGTCGGTGAAAGGCGCCATAAGCGGCGCAATCCAAGGTGCGAAAAACCTATTGGGTATCCGTTCTCCGTCTCGCGTGTTTATGAAGTTCGGGCAACAGACGGATGAAGGATTTGCGAAAGGGATCGAGCGCTTTGCCAATCGGCCTGCAGGTGCAATGGAAGACATGATCGGAAATGTCGTGAAATCTTTTGATACAATCGATTTTGATTTGTCGGATCGACTGCAGCCGATGAACGCATCTGTAAATCGTGAGATGGACCATATTATCAACGATAACCGCAATAACAAGCAACCGGTGGAATTGAACTTCACACTCGGCCAACGACAATTCCGCGCTTTCGTGGAAGATATTTCGAGTGTGCAAGGCAAAGACATCCAACTGGAAGAACTGTACGGATTTTAGAAAGGGGGTTGCATGAAACAATACAGATTTACCGATACGATACAGCCCCCCGTCTATGATCGGGTAGGCATTGAAATCATGATCGATGGCGTGACGCTGGAGCGCGCCATCGAAGGGTATCAGACGCTAACGGTGCAAGGACGCGAACTGGTCGGTCGAGATATTGAGTCCAGAAACTACAAGACGATCCGAGCCGGGAAGAAAACGCAGACTTCAAGAAATTATCGCGCTTCTTTAGCGCCCAATGTGCTGATGAGTAGTAATTTTACTTCTCGTACGCTCATTATCGCCTATGAACTGCAAGCGCCCAATGAGTGGGAATTTCGGAGGTTGTGGGAGCAGATGAACTTGCTCATAAACAAAGAGGAAATCCCGATCAGTTTTTCGGACGATCCCGACTTTTACTATATCGGCACGCTTTCGCAGATTGAAGAAGTGAACCCCGACAGCAACCACGTGCACTCATCTTTCCAAATCGAGTGTATGAATCCTTTCAAATATCGCAAGCAGGAACAGACGTGGTCTTTCTTCACGGCAGCGGACTTTCCGCAAGTCGCCGAGTACCCGGTCGTAATTGAAGAAGTGCGCATCACCCCACGCGCGTCGGCGCCACATATACGGATTTCAAATGACGCGACGGGAAGTTTCTTGCAAATTGATAGAAATATAGCTGCGGGAACGGATGTGATTATCGACCTAATTAATGCCGAAGCGCATACATCGGCGGGTCTTGATCTTATGCCGTATCACAATGTTTTTTCGGACTTTGAGGACTTTTCGATTGAACTGGGCGAACGCGTGTCCACAAATATCGCCGCTGATGTAGCGATAACCTACCGCAGGAGGATGCTCTGATGCTGATCCTTTTTGATCATCAAGAACAGCCGATCGGTCGCCTGACTTCGCGCTCGCTGATAAGTTGCGTGCAAACAGAGCCCCTAAACGGACTGGTGATGCTCGACTTTACAGTGGACTATGAAAGCATTGATGCTATGGATGAAGTGTCCTATGTGGCACACAAAGACGCGGTAAATGCGAACGCAATCCAGATGTACAAAATTCTTACGTCCATGCCCGACAATCAAGGAATGACCTATCAGGCCTTGCATATCGTACACGATGATATGAAAGGATACGGCTATATCCGAGAACGTGCGCTGGGCGGCGTGCAGGCAGGCGCCGCGCTATCCGTTGCACTTGAAGGCAGCCGCTGGCAAGTAGGTCGTGCAGATCCGACCGCAGCGGGCAGCGTGCATTTTTACGACAATTCAAGGCAAGAGTGCATCACGAAAATCCTTGATACGTGGGATGTGGAGCTGGGGTATCGCATCGTCTTTACCGGCAACCAAATCACCGGTCGCTATATCGACTTGTACGCCCGCCGGGGCGTTGAGACAGGTAGACGATATGCCTACGGCCGCGGCGCTCTGGAAGTGGTGCGTGAAGAGTCACAAGCAGGGCTGTATACTGCGGCGATTGGACGTGGCAAAGGCGAACAAAAGTTCGATGACGAAGGAGCGGCTACAGGCGGTTTCGGACGGAGAATCAATTTTTCCGATGTCGTGTGGTCGAAGGCAGCGGGTGATCCGGTAGATAAGCCCGCAGGGCAAGAATATGTAGAAATTCCCGAAATGACCGCGCAGTTCGGCTACTCAGACGGTTCTCCACGGGTGAAAGTCTGTGTGTATCAAGACATCGAAGATCCGGCCGCTTTGCTGCAAAAGACGTATGAGGAGCTACTTGTAAATAGCCGACCGCTGGTGCAATTCCGTGCCACGATCACAGAAGCAGGAAATTTGGAACTCGGCGACACCGTGTCCATCATTCGAAAAGAACTTGGGATTTACTACAAGACGCGAGTTTTCAGCGTTAAACGTGATCTTTTGGGCGGCTCTCTCGTGGAAATTAACCTTGGAGACAATCTCGATGTATCACAGGCGGACTACAACCGCAGTTTACGGAAAGAAATTGCAGCCGTTGAGAATGACATTTCCGGCGCGATGGAGAGTGCGGTATCGTGGATGCAGCAGACATTGTCCGCATCGATGTTTGACGATGATGCTTACTACTATCGCATGGAAATGGGAAACGACTATCAGCTACCCGCAGGATTGTACACGTTTGACCGGCCAATCGATCAGGCGCCTACAAAAGCGTTGTATTTTGGAGCAGGCAAGCTTGCGGTGTCTAATCAAAAAGACAGTCAGGATAGGTGGATTTGGTCGACATGGGCAACGGGTGACGGCATGGTGGCCGATGTTATCACGTCAGGCACGCTGCTCGCAAATCTGATCAAGACAGGAATCTTATCAGATGCCGCCGGGCGTAACTTCATCGACATGGAAACGGGCGCTTTTAACTTTGGAGACAAGATTACCTACGATCCGGTAACAGGTCAATTCCGAATCGATGGAGCGCTTCTGGTCAGCATGATCAGCGGGCAGAACGACAAGTTATCTGGGAAAAACATCACGTTGGACGGGAACACCACAGTACTGGGCACTTTCTCGGTGCCGGGCAGTTCTCTTTTTGGAACGATTGATGCGCAGACGATCCGTATCAAAAACCAAGACTTGAGCGAATTTGTCCGAGGTTTCTTAAATACTCCGACTTTTTCTACGGGGTTTAATAGCTATCAACCGGCCACCATGAAAGGTACGTCGGTCGCTTTCGGGGCAAACTCGCAATACATTCAGATGCGCGACACAGGCGGGCGGGCACAGATGATCCTCGATGGAACTTTCGCGGTAAAAGGCACAAGCTATTATCACGAAATGAACGCCGGGGGATATCATTCGGGCTTATCTCAATCTTCGAGCCGCAGACTGATAGGAAACAATGGGAGCTGGACGGTAATTGGCGGCGGGTTGGGTGGCACGGCGATCCAAATCAGTGGAGACACAGTCCAATCGAACTACGATGTGGATCTGACCCGCGGTCTGACGTTTGGTGGCTACACGATCACCCGTGGGAGTGACGGGAATCTCAAGTGGAACTAAGTAAGGAGCGCATATGCGAATCGACAGAATTAATTTATCCGTAGACACAGACGGCAAGACCGGGAAAGTGCGGTCAGCGTCCATCTACTTTGAAAATGTGAGCGACATTGGGGAGCGGATATCCGGGCAATTTGCAATCACGCTGGACGAGTACGAAAGAATACAGCGGGAAGAAATCTTGCCCGAGACCATCGCCGAGCAGAAACTCGTGGAAATTCTCCAGGTCAAGCCGGAAGAAGATGTGACAGCAGCTTTTGTGCAGCTGTCGGAGCAAGTGGTGCAAGATGCGCAAAATCTTGCGGTCGCTACCGCAACCGATGTGGCATCTGCAGCCGTGGAAGAAATCAAGGTGCAAGCGATACAGGCGGCGACTCAAGTCGCAGATGTACAGACGGCCATGCTGCGAACCGCTATGCGGAAATTTGTGCGAATCGATGAACTGGAACCGGAGGACATCGCGGACTTGGTGGGGCTGTATGATCCGTGGATAGCGGATGAAGCGGTGGCGGTCGGTGACATCCGATCCTACGACGGCAAGCTGTACAAAGTCGTACAGGCCCACACGACACAGGCAGACTGGACGCCTGACGCTACACCTGCGCTTTGGACAGAGATTGCGCCACCGGAGACGGAGGACGGCGAAGAGATTGTGCCGGACTTTGTGCAACCCACGGGGGCACACGACGCCTACAGCACAGGCGATAAAGTGCTTTTTGAGGGCAAAGTGTATGAATCCTTGATTGATGCGAATACATGGTCGCCCGCCGACTACCCGCAGGGGTGGAAGGAGGTCACTGACTAATGGCAACTTTACAGCAACTTGGAACCGTCCGCCTACGCTTGCGGCTGGGCGGTGATGACTATCAAGAGACGCTCCACGCAGTCCAAGGCGATACCGGTCGCGTGTTAGAATTTGACGTATTAGACGGGGACGGCACGGTCGTCACTGATCTTGCCGGCGTGACCCCGGTCCTTTTCGTACGCCGACCGGATGGAAAAGAAGTCGGATCAGCAACTGGCGAAATCGTGGGTGGTGTCATCCGGATCATCATCCCATCGAGCCTGCTCGCATACGCCGGTGAGACAAAAGCGCAGATACAGCTGGTCGACAGCGCGAATCAGCACAAATTGCACGATCATCTGTACCGCCTGCAAATCGAGGAATCTCTTGAAGCAGGGGCGTCACCCGGCGAGAATCTTTGGTTTTCGCTCGCCGAGCTTACCGAAGCGATAGCGGAAGTGCATCTTCTGGTCGAGCAGTATGACACCGATGTAGCCGCGGTCGCTACCATGCGAGACGTTGTCACCACAAAGCATGGAGAAGTCACCACCATGCATACCAGTCTACAAAGCGTCTTTGATAGCGAGCAAGCACGCAAGACGGCGGAAAGTGGGCGGGTATCTGCGGAGAATGCAAGAAAGACGGCAGAGACGGCGAGAGCTAATGCGTGGTCTACGCTAAAAAACTACTGGGACACGAAGATTAAACCCTTTTGGGATGATACTATCACGCCCGCATGGACAAGTATGGCCGCCGCCTGGGATAGCTGGAGTGAGACTTGGACAGGCTGGGTCAGTGCGGAGAACACACGAAAGTCGAACGAGAATGCACGCATATCGAATGAAAACACCCGCAAAACCAATGAGCAAGGCAGGGTATCAAATGAAACCGCCCGCATACAGCAATGGCAGACGTGGGAAGGTCTAATCGAAGAAGGCGCGATGCCGAATGCGACTTCCACGACTGCTGGCGCGGTCAAAGTAGATGCAATGGCCACGGAGAGTGCACCGTACACAGCCGTCACCACCGGCAAGCTGGCAAGTGACCTGACAGGAAAGGTTGACAAGATCTCGGGCAAGGGATTGTCCACGAACGACTACTCAAATACGGCCAAAAGCAAAGTGGACGCTATCCCCGCGAGTCCGAAATATACAGACACGGTCACAACCATCAACGGCAAGACCGGGACAATCAGTAAGTCGGACATCACAGCGCTGGGCATCCCGGCACAAGACACCGTCTACACCCACCCAAGCACACACCCTGCATCCATGATCACGCAAGACAGCGCGCGACGCATGGTCTCCGACACGCAGATCACCACATGGAACAGCAAGGTCGATAAAGCCGGTGGTCAGATGACAGGCGCGCTCGTGGCCCAGCCGTCTGGCGACACCCGACAGATGCGAAACATCACGATCGGCACGACAGCTCCCACAAGCACGACGGGACACACAGAGGGCGACATCTGGCTGGTGGTGCCGTAATGAAGTGGGTTTATGAGCGGTGGAACATTAAGTGGGATATTAGTAACCCCGACTACTTATCGTCGACCATTGGATCTATAGTATATCCGATAGATATCGCCACCCTACAAGCTTCGGAAACAGGTGTAACTGAGATGGACGCTCCCGGCATGGTTCTTAGCTCAAAGCGGCGCGATGATTATATAGCGGGCGTATTGACATACTGTCAGTATGGGGTGCCCAGACAAAGTGGAAATATCCCCCAATTCAGTATTACGCAGTCGACCCTTGCCCAGCGCCGCATCAAAGACGAGCGCCTTGAGGATATCGTGCTCGAAGAAGGCACCGTCCCCGACGACGGCATCCACACGGACGGCTATTGGTACGTCAAAGTAAAACCCGCTTTTCCCACGATGCGCATCCTGCGTGATGGTCAGTGGGCCGAAGTTGAGACGGGCTACGTCCTCAAAGACGGCGTCTGGAAGTCGATCGAGGAGATCTACAAGCTGCAGGACGGACAGTGGGTGCAAGCATGATAGCCGACAGAAAGGGGGAGGATGCATGGATATCAACGAAATATTTGTGGTCGTAGCAAATAACGGCATCCAGATCGTGCTGTCCGTCCTGTGGATCGTCATCCTCATCACGGTCATCCGCATGGCCCCGTCGTGGGGACGGGCGGCCTTTAATCTTATCCAGAAGCTCAATGACACGATTGAAGACAACACGGAGCTGCTGCAATTTACGAAAGACCTGCACGAGAAGATGGAAACTACGGATGCTGAGCGGCACGATCTGGTGACGGAAAAGTTGGATAACGCGGTGTCGGAAATACGCGGGGTTCGGGAGCTGCAAGAAGAAAGTGACGAAAAAGTGAACCTCAAGCTGGATCGAATTGAGCGAGCGCTGATCGATGAGATCAAAGAAAGGAGTGAAATCCATGAGTAACATTAGAATCCTACTCGACCCCGGGCACGGCGCAGGTCGTGCGCATAACCGGGGGTTTGTAGGGGGCGACAACGAAGGCGATGCGAATTTTAACTACTGCACCGGCCACTTAAAACCCGCGCTGGAGCGCAAAGGTTTCATCGTGGGCATGACCCGGCAGAAAATCACGGACGACCCCACGTTGGCAGAACGGGGCGCAATGGCGGCAGGTTACGACCTGCTTTTTTCATCGCATTCAAACGCGATGGGCACGCCGAATTCCGGCGCGTCCGGCACGGAAATATGGGATAGTGTACAGCGACCGAATCGCGCGCTTGCGGATGCTTTATGCAAGGCGATTAGTGGCGCGCTCAATATAACGAACCGAGGCGTAAAGTACAGAAAACAATCAGACGGCCGGGACTGGTATGGCGTCTTGCGAGGAAGTAAAGCCAAGTCGGCTATGCTGGTGGAGCACTTTTTCCACGACAACGCGACTGACGTCAATAAGTGGTGGAGAAACTACAAACAGGTAGCCGAAGCCACAGCCGACACACTTGCAGCTTACTATCATCAGTCGAGCGACAAAGAGTGGACGGCGGAAGAATTTATAGACTATCTTGCACCTTTGGCGCAGGCAGACTACAAGAAGTCGGGCATCTTGCCGTCGGTCACGATTGCACAGGGCATGGTAGAGAGCGCAAACGGAAACAGTGAGTTGGCCAGAAAGGCGAACAATTTGTTCGGGATCAAGGCGAGCGCGCCGTGGACAGGCGATAGGTACAAGAAGACTACGAGCGAGTTTGTGAATGGCGGGTACGTCAAAGTCGATGCCTACTTCCGGAAGTATAAATCATGGGAAGAAAGCGTCAAAGATCATGGCGAGTTTTTCCGGTCGACGCCGACCCGGGTACAGCTTTACAAACCCGTCTACACGGCGAAGGATTGGCAGACCGCCGTACATGCGCTGACGGGCACGTATGCGACGAGTCCGACTTATGCACAGACCCTGACGAAACGGATTGAGGACTACAGACTGAACAGGTATGATCCGGGCATGGTACAAGATGATCCGGTGCTTGCTCCTGTGCCAGAATACACTCCCTACCACATCGGCGTGTATGCGCATAGCACGACAGACCTTGGCGGCGTGCTGCGCATCGTTTCGCAGGTGGAGGGAGCGGTACTTGTGGATGCCAGTAGGGTAGACCCGACGTACTACAAAGAGATTATCCAAGTGGGTGGCCCGAAAGATGACAAGGCGACGATTCACTTGAGCGGGGCAAATCGCACAGAGACAGATGCGGCCGTGACCGCATGGTTGGCGGAACAATGAAGCTAAACACGATCTACAATGAAGATTGCTTGGAGGGTATGAAACGGATACCGGATGAAAGTGTGGACTTAGTAGTTACAGACCCACCTTATAAGACAATCGGGGGCGGGGATTCTAATTCACGATACGTGACGGACGTAATATTAAACAGAAAGAATATTATAAACGGGAAGCTTTTTAATCACAACGATACATCATTCTCCACTTGGATTCCTGATGTTTACAGAGTGCTTAAAGATGCTACTCATTTTTATGTAATGGTAAATGACAAAAACATGCACGAACTAATGGACGCATGTGTAGCAAGTGGGTTTCAGTTAGTAAACATCTTAATTTGGAAGAAAAACAATGTGACACCCAACAAGTTTTATATGAAGAATTGTGAGTTCATTTTATTGTATCGAAAAGGGGGACAACGTTGGATTAACGACATGGGGACGAAACATCTATTAGAAATAGATAATATAAGGAACAAAAAGCACCCCACTGAAAAGCCAATCGAACTAATGGAAATTTTTATATTAAACAGTTCGAAGACAGGCGATATCGTACTTGATCCCTTTGTAGGGGCAGGGTCAACCGCTTTAGCCAGCAAGAAAAACGACCGCCAATACATCGGTTTTGAACTGGACAAAGATTATTACAACATCGCACAAGACAGGATTAAGAACCACGAACAACAATTAACCTTGGAAGTGCGGCCGTGACAGCATGGCTGCAGGAAAGGAGTAAGAAATGAGCTGGAAAACAAAACTATCGAGCAGAAAATTGTGGGTCGCGATCATCGGCTTTGTATCGGCTTTGCTTATGGCGTATGGAGCGGATCCAGGTACGGTGGAAAAGGTGACGTCGGTCATCATGGCGGGCGGCGTGCTGATATCGTACATCTTGGCCGAGGGCTGGATTGATGCCAGTCGGGAGAAAGCGGATACGATTGACATCGGCGGCGAGTTTGATGGAAGAGAGTAGACGCCGTCCTGCCCCGTGGCTGATAGCGGCGCTGAAAAAGCGTGCGCAGGAGAAAGCGGAGCAAGAAGAAGAAGTAGAGCAGGAAGAAGTGGAAGAGTGTGGCACTTGAGAGTGAGA
>JGI24503J29689_10009227_pt1 | contig 22509 bp, 25 predicted proteins | sample BioPla3RNA2_FD_29689 | JGI IMG/M metagenome (IMG submission 29689)
AGTTAAACTGCCTGACAGTTAAACTGCCTGACAGGAAGCAATTCTTGTCAGGCTTACTAACCTGGACCTTTAACTCAATTGGTAACGAGGTTGTTGTAGGTTCAAGTCCTGCAAGGTCCACCAAATCTAGTAATAAAGGAGAATGAAAAACTATGATTGAAGATGTAATCGCACTACTTGATCAACTTGGCGTTGATTACGACGAAGACTACGAGACAGAACTGCTTACGATAAGTATCGCCGATGTCGATAAGGAAGGTGTTGTGGAGATTATTAGTGCACTCTTAACCAACGAACTTGAATTTGACATCAGTGAAACCGACATCACAGTCACTTTAAGTGATGATGGTGTAGACCTTGGCGAAGAGTATGTCGACGATGTTGAAGAGATGGACGAATTCGCACTTGACGAATACCTTGAACAATAATAATGCACGCAGAAAAAATCCACGACGCGCTTTTTGTTGAAGGACTTCTTACAACTGAAACGCTCTACAAGTATCCGCTCCGTGCCAGTAGTTATGCAACTATCTGTAAAGCCTACTCATTAGAACACGGTCTTAGTTATACGCTTAACTATCAACGATTGCCGAAACTTACGGAGAAGTATTATTTAACGCCCAAAGGCATTACATGGCTTATGGAACACTTCGCTAAATACTCGTCAGAATTTCTACGCTCTGTTTATACGCCGTTCTTTATGCGCGACGATAAGACGCTGCTTAATAATTTCTACGGGATATCGGGGGAGCGTCCGAAGCAAGGCTCTAAACAGAGGGCGATGGTTGTGCACCAGCATAAGCGTGTGCGTAAGGAATACCATTTCGATCAACTTCGTCATGCGCGACAATTTATCTTTGATAACGCGAAGTTTTATCCCCTGGAAGAGTTTACACTCTACCGTATCCGTACACGGACGCGCGGTAAGAGTGTGGTTACCTTCCGTGAAAAACTACCTTTATAAAGGAGGTCCTATGATTAAACCTGAACTTTTCGGTAAAAACGAAGTCAAGATGTTACATCTTGTACATATTTGGAACTATGCAGAAAGTATTCCTGAAGTGTATGACCGGCTCTTTGTTTCTAATCCTCATGAACTTGCGGATATTATCAAACAGCATACGACGTATCAAGACTGGCAGGAGTTTCTTGCCGACAGCCGTGTTCAAGATTACATCGATAAGATTGTCTACACACAAGCCGGCATTGTTATTAACAAGTTAATGAAAGACGGCGTACGGATCAGTCAAGCAGACAGTGCGAAATTGAACGCAGCCATTAAATACCGCGACGACCATCGCCCTGACTTTGCTACACCGACGCAGTATATCTATATGCACACACCACTAACACCGCAGGAGAAGGAATTTATAAATGACTGATGAACCGCGTGTCTTGTTAGAGGATTTTGAAATATACGAACCGGTCGAAGAAGCCGACGCCTGGACGGATTTTAAACCTTTAGAGATGGTCACGAGTGTTGATGACAATGAGCCGCTCGATTTAGCAAACCTCGTACACTGTCCACGCTGTAATAAACCGCTTGTTAAAGCCACCGCCATCGGCGGTAATGAAAGCGAAACATGGCGCGAGTGTCCTGAATGTGGTACTCTTGTCAATACGTTTCGTCCAATTGACTACCAAGCGGCTTTTTTGGCTAATCCGAAACGATATAAAATGACGGCAGGTGGATTTGGTTGTACACATCCTGATATGTATATACTTATGTTTGATGGATCAAAGAAGAAAGCTAAAGATATACAGTTGGGTGAGTTATTGATGGGTCCTGACAACACACCGCGTAAAGTTTTAGAAATACATAAAGGCAACGACACACGTTATCGTATTAATCTAAAAGGTGTAGCAGAACCGCTAGAGTTTAATGGCGGACATATACTATATCTATTTAATAGAGACTGGACAGGAATTAATAAGCGTGGACAACATAACTATCTAGGTCAATATATGACCATGCCCATTGAAAACTATATACATACATCCAAAAGATTTAAGAACAGTCACTATTGGTTATTTACTCAAGGATTTGAATATGACTATAAACCTGTGCCTATAGAGCCTTATCTCTTAGGACTGCTTTTAGGGGACGGGTACATAGGTCGCAGTGTTAGTTTAACAACTAATGATGAAGAATTAATAAGAGTGTGCAAAATATATGAAGATATATATAACGTTAAAGTTGTTGTTCAATCTAAAAAAGGTAACACAAAGACAGTTGGATTTATAACACGCAATAAAAATGAAGGCACACAAGGATATCCAAAGAATAATTTATTGGAAGCCTTACGAGATCTTAATTTATCTGGCACTTTAGCACAAACAAAGTTTATACCGGATGTTTACAAACAGAACAGTAAGGACGTACGCCGTAAAATACTTGCAGGTTTGATAGATACCGATGGTTACCAACATTGTAATACAATTTATATTACTTTAGCTGGTGAACAATTGGCACGTGATATTAAAGATGTTGCACAATCATTAGGCATACGTGCTAGATTAACAACACGTAAAGTAAAAGGGCATCCTGATAATATCTACTATCGTGTTACCTTATCGGGGGCAGAATTAAATAACCTACCTATGATACTGGAGAGAAAGAAAGTAAACGCAACACCAAATAAAAGACAATATACGCAGAGATTTACTATTGAGAAAGTATCAGATAATGCTCCTTATGTTGGGTTTACAGTAGATGGAGATCACTTATATGTGGAGGCTGAGAACTATTCAATTATTCATAATAGTGGGAAATCCCGCACAAATATTGAAGACGTGATGAAACACTTAATCGTCATACCTAACGCTCGTGTTTGTGTTGTCGCTCGGACTTATCCCGCGCTTGAAGCGACCTTTGTGAAAGAGTTTTATGCAATGTTTCCCGCTAAACTTGTAAGAAGTAAGAACGATCAGAAGCATGAAGTGTACTTAACAAACGGCAGCCAACTTATTTTCCGGTCGTTTGATGACCCGACGAAGTTAAAATCAATGAACTTAACGATGGCAGTTATCATTGAAGGCTCGGACTGTCCTTACAGCGGCTTTACAATGTTACAATCACGAATTCGGAACACCGCTGCGCTCATTCCTGAGTATGACTTAAATGGTAACGTCGTCACTTACTGGGATGAACGTACGCAGCAAACCCGTATTAAGTATCGCGTCGATGCTCGACGAATAAACATTGAGACGAATCCAGACAGCGGCTGGGTTAAATCGTTTTTACTTGATTCATCCGAGGTACAATTTTTTGGTAGTGCGAAAAATGAAGGCTATAGATTTAATAAAGAACCTGACATTCATAAATATACGCAGGTTGTGTCAACCGATGCTAACCCTCACCTACCTGAAGGCTATGAAGAAGAACAATCTAAAGGCAAACCAATATCCTATATCATGCAGATGTTTAAAGGTAGTTTTAATTTCTCTGATAATTTAGTTTTTCCTAATGTCGGCGCAGTAATTGTGCCGCCGAAAGAACTTCCAGCAGCGTTTGATGAATATGGTAACCGCACGCTTTACTATGCGATCGGTCTTGACTACGGTATTAACGACCCTACACATGTTGTGTTTGCCGCATATTCAACTGTTCATAAAAAGTTATATGTCTTTGACGAACTACGGATGAATAATTCTGATGTGAAGACTATTGCTGCTGCGTATCGTAAACAAATCCGCATGAACGGTACCGACCTCAGAGGTCTTTTGATGATGCCACGTTTCGACGGACGCAGTTATAATAAGCGGGAAAGTGATCTCTACACTATCGGCGGGGCTTTTGAAGCCCAAGGACTAACCTTTGAACCGTCGTTCGCAGGGCACGAAGCACGAATTCTAAAGATGAATGCGTTGATTAATCATAATCAAATTGAAATATTCTCAACCTGTGAGTTTCTTATTGAAGAACTTTTAGTCTATAAATTTAAAGTTGACCGTAACGGTAAGGTGACGAATAAACCCGTGGATGGACGCGACCACGGTATTACGGCGTTAGAATTTATTGTTGTCGAACTTCCCCACAACTTGAAGGAATTAAAACTGTCAGCATTTATTCCGACGGGTAAAGAATTTAAACACGATACAACCTTTATTGCCAAGCGTCCGCAAAATAAGATACAATATAATCCATTGGAGGAAACAGAAAATGAACGAAACACTTCTATTTATCACAATAATCTTGTTGTCAATGCTCGTGGTTCTACAAATGTCGTTAGTAGTATTGACTACGCTGTGGATGATGAAACAACAGAAAACGACGAAGATGATTACGAACGAGACGGAGGAGACCACATCTATCGATCCTATATACCAGGAAAACCTTTCTGAGTTGGAACGCGCTCAACGTGAAGAACAAAAGAAGATCGAAGAACAGAAACTAAAAGAAGCTGTCGAGGAGCAAATGGAACGTAGTCGTCGTGCCCTCGATAATACATTTAAAGAAATCATGTCAGGAGGCGCGAAGTAATGGCTAATAAATATGAAGTAAAAAAGATTATGCGTAAGTTCGATGAATATCGTACGTATAAACAAAAGGTGCTTAAAGAGTGGCGTCTTATTCGTTCGCTTTATAAAGGAGAATTCTGGGAAGTGTTCAAAAAACATCTTACAGAATATACTATCACTCCGGACTGGAACTATTTTGAATACGTAGTGCAAGCGTATCTCAACTCTATTTACAGCGGTGCTTTCATAGGCACTATCACCCCTGTCCGCGTAGAAGATGCCGACGTAGTACAGAAGTTAAATGCCTTTGTTGAATACAATTGGAACAAGTGGGGGATGAAAAATAAATTTCTACACATCGGCGAGAACGGTGAACTCTACAATCTTGGCGCAGTGCGTGTTGATTGGGAGAATGGTGAACTATCTCTTCGTGCTTTAAGTCCCCAAGAACTTTATTTTGATCCAAGCGTCGACAACTATAAAGACGGTGAAGCCATTTTCATTGAACGCTCTATCAATATTGACACCTTACTTGCAAACCCGGTGTTTGAAAAAGAAGTGCGCAGTTTTTTGTCTAAGAATAAGAACTTCTTTCAAGATAAATCAATCAGTGGGCGGATAGGCGGACATGAAAACCAGTTAAGTCAAGATAATAAATCGGTTTCACTTATTGAATGTTTCATTAAAAACAAGAATGGAGGGCTTGATCAAATCTTTATCATCAATGAAGACACGATTATTCATGAAAATCTTGATCTTGCTGTCAATAAGTTCCCGATTGTTTGTTACACGCCACAACGCCCTGACGCGAATCCTTATGGTAATTCTAAACTTATTAAGATTATGAACACTGTAATAGCGTTAAACCTCCTTGATTCTATGGAAGCGACGCAACCTTACCGACTTCTTAACCGTGTGCGGTTTGTAAATGTTGATGGGCGTATTAATATGCGCACGTTTGCAAACTACGGCGCTACGCCGAACGCGGTGTTTGAGGTAAAAGGAGATCCGCGCTCAATTGTACACTACCAAGATGTACCAGTCATTCCTGATATGTCTGCTCTTAAATCCCGTTTAGAGTATTCAATATTCCAAACAACCGGCGTTGACCCGCAATATAAAGGACGGCAGACGAACTCTGTACAAACTACAGGAGCTACCCAGGCGTTTCAAGCACGTGTCACCATGCTCACTGATAACTCACGCCTTACAATGCTTGAAGAATTCTGTGAAGACTTGACGCGTTTAATCTTAGATTACTATATTGAGTATGGCGATGACCGTATTTATAGTGTTCCTAAATTAAGTCAAACAGGGACTAATAAAGTTGTCCATAACTATGAGGTGCGCTTTAGCGATATCCGTGCCCAAGGCTTTAAGTTCGATTATACGATTGCTGCCTCCACCTTATTACCAATGAACCAAGCAAACCTCTTTGAAAGTGCTAAGGCGCTTTATGAAATGCAAGGACAGTATCGTTTCAAACGCCAACTTATCACTGAAGAAGATTTACTACGGTTTAGCGACTTCCCGCAAAAAGATTTATTCTTACAACGCCTTGCGAAGGAAGCCTCGGAAGATACTGCGGAAAGTCTTGTCGCTGACCTTACCAACTTTGCTTCAATATTCTCAAAGTTGCTTTCCCAAGGACTTACCGAGGAACAAGCCGCGCAACAAGCGATAGATATATTGATTGAAGAAAAGAATGCAATGATGCAAGATCCTAGTATCGGTCGAGGATTTATGTAATATTGTTGTACAAAATTCCAAAGCGTGTTATAATTGTATTGTAAGGAGAATATTTATATGGCAAAGTTTAAAATTAATTTAGTCGGTGATACCGCGGAACAAGAAGTCTCCGTTAAATTTACACCGAAACTTAAAGAAGAAACATTTAACTCAGATGTACTCAACACCCTAATCGCTGGATTTACGTTAGCCCTACAAAAAATTTTAGAACCTGTACCGCTACTTCGCCCAGCGACACCGGAAGAAATTGAAGCTAAAACTTATATCTTTCAGAACGAACAGACTGACAATGCGTTGTACAATGCACGCAAGAACTTACGTAATCGTATTGAACAGGAATTCGTGACGATCATGCACAACATGTTTCCGGATGTGGAGTATATTGAACAAACAATTCTTTATCATCAAGAGCAATCGATGACCCGCACCGAGGAAGAGACTAAAGAAATCATTGCAGAAATCGAAAAGATTAAAGAACGTCTTGTTAACACTCTCGGTAAAGAAAAAGAAGGTGTTGTACAAAGTACACAAGACCCTACGTAATTGTATTGAACAGGAGGAATAAATAGATGTGTTTATTTGGCTGGTTTAGAAAAACCAAACCGACACCGGGACCGGCGCCCTTGACGCCGCGTGAAAAAGAGATTGAGTATCTTAAAAATAAATACCCTGCGGTAAAGGCTTACCTAGAAACTCCTGAAGGAAGAAGACAATTGTCGAAAGCCATGCATAATCCTATTCACGATCAGGACACAATGGCTAACGCTGAAGCGCGTTACTACGCAAAGCGTGACGAAAATTACAATACAGATGGCGGGTTTGACCCTGACATCGGTTAAAGGAGATATGAACTTATGAATAAAACAATTACATTAAACGACGGCATCTTTAATACGAAGTATGTTGTCGGGATTGGACGGACTGAGATTCCTGTCGGCAGTGATGGTGAGGTTACGTTAAGTGTAATGTCTATCTACTTAGTGAACATGCCACAACCAATCATTATTACATTCGAAACTGCTGAAGAGCGCGACACTGCCTATGATGAAATCAGCGGAGCACTTGAAGAACTATGGGAAAAATCGACAGAACAATAACAAAAGCGACCGTCTTGGTCAGTAATAAACAGACACGTAGTGTGTTCTTTTTGTTGCTGACCTTTTTGTTTATCTTAGGTATTAACTCGCTTTTACCGCTCATTGAAGGCGGCACCCAGTACACCGTCGAGGTTCGTAACCTGCCCTATACACAGTATCGGATGCTAACAAAACCTGAAAACGAAGGGGTGGAACTGTTTTTCGGCAATCAAACCTATGTCGGCAGTGATAAATACCGCCTCACTTGGAAATCGGAAATCGATATTAATAACGCGCTTCGTGCGTACGACCCTGAAATTCACGGAGAGTATGTTGATTACGCCGATTCTTTAGTTATTAAAGGCAATGTGTTCTTTTATACAAAGTTTTTCTATGAATCGTCAGCGTGGTATGTGTCAACAGGAGTGTCAATGTTATCTGCCGTGCTTTTATTTTACGCGCTTTTTAACTATCTGATTGTCAGAGCAAAGGAGCGTTACGAGCGTTATGTTGATTTGTCAAAACAAATACAAGTTATTGTAGAAACATTACTAAATCCTGATGTATTCGAACCGTGGATGGATAACACGTTTAACAAACGCCGCAAGATACAGCAACACACTGCAAATGTTAAGGTTAAACTAGACCGCCTCGAGCGCAGGACACCGTATAAAATTAAACAATTTTTCCGCGATACACCTGGGTTTAAATTAAAAAATCTTACATTTAGACAACGGCGTTATTATTTAAAACGCGAACGTTTAAAATCAATGCTTAATGATGATTACATTAATGATTATGTAGTTAATGGTCGTGTAAAGCACTTTGTCTATGTACATCCGATGTTTATCTACAACGGTATAAACGGAAGTGGCTATGCTGTTGACAGTTATTCAAATCTTAAATCTGATGCTAAACGCATCTCAAAAGATGCATTACAAAAAATACTTCTATCGCTTGTCTTAGCGATTACCTTCGCCGCGCTGTTGACCTTTACGATTAGCGGAGCGACAGGACAAGGGGTACTTTGGATTATTATTAGTATTATTGTGAAGATAACACCGCTCTTACTCCAAGTTCCGCTTGCCATTGATTACTCTAATAGTTTTATGGAAGAACAACTCATGAATAATTTAATTGCACGACGTGCAATAAGTTACCAATTCTTAGGCGAAACAACAGGTAAAGACACACGCGCTGTACGTAAAATTGTTGAGGAGGTGGAAGACAATGAGCAGAATTGATCCTCAAACTGATTTAAAAATATTAGCCGACCTTGCACTCGGATATAAAAATAAAGATCTTGCCGTTAAGTACAATGTATCTCCGTCATATGTGTCTAAATTAAAGACTGGACGAAAACAACTTAATGTGCGTATCATAAACAGTATCCAACCTGTCGCAGTATCGCGCGAAGAAGTCATGCAATATGTTAAACAACGTATCACGGAACTTACACACGAACTTAATGTTCTATATACAATACAAAAAGGAGAATGAATATGGAGACAAAAAAATTATCATTAGAAGAATTGTTAGGCGAAGCCGCGCCTGAGACTGAACCTGAGGTGGATCCTGCAAGTGATGCTGAAACGCCTCCTGAATCTGAAACACCTGCTGAAGAAGCTACCACGGAAACTCCATCCACAGAAAAGGAAGATCCAAAAGATCCGACCACAACAACTACGAAAGTAGATACACCGGCGGAAGACCCGGCAGAGCCGAAGAAAAATCCTGTTAAAGAATTACGGGAACGTCTTAATCAAGAACAGCGTACTTTAAAACGTATCAATGAAACAATACGTCGCCTTACCACCGGTAACTATGATGTTACTTTAAAAGATTTCACTGTGGACGGTGAGGTTGATTATGAAGCGTTATCCGCATACATGGATGAGCAAGACATTAAAGCCAAGGCTGAACAGCGCGGAATTAGTCCTGAAGTTCAGGCTGAGATCGATCGAATCGAAAGAGAAAAACTTGAGCTTGAAAAGGAAAAATTACGCGTCGGGATGGACCGCGCCTTGACCGAATTGCAAATTGAGCGTAACCTAAAAGCAGCTGATATTAATGCTTTCTTTAAAGACGCTCTTGCGGTTAAGAAAAATCCATATGCTTGGATTGCGTCGGGCGGGACTCTCGATGACTTATACCATATTGTCTACCGTGAACAGATAATTGCTGAACACGTTAAACAAGCGGTTGAAGCCGAACGTGCTAAGTGGGATGCGCAGCAAAATCGTACCTATAAAAAACCGATCCCAAATCCTGCAACACCTAAGGACACCGCCGGCACAGGTGACCTAACGTTAGAACAATTACTTGCAGAAGCCGCTAAACGCCGATAAATTTGTTTTAACTTTTTGAAATGTGTGCTATAATATCTTTAAGTTAAACACCAGGAGATTTTATGCTGAAACAAAGTGATATTGTCGAAAGAGTCAATCGTCTTGCTGTAGGCTATACAGTGCATTGGGATGACATTAAGTACGACGCGGATAAAGCGATTATAAAAATAAATGATTTTTTAGGCGCTAACTTTCCGCCCATGTCAAAAATCCTCGATCGTCAAGATGCAACTTATAGTGTACGCGGTGTACAGATTATCAAAGATCAATATATTTTAAGTATTGTTGTACCATTCATTGCGATGGAGATTCTCGCACGCGATGAAGAGTTCACAACGGTCTTTAATAAATATGCTCAAGATGTTGATGATGCACTCTTCAGCATGTTCCAACGGGAGTTTAATAATATACCTTCAGTGTTTTTACAAAGCGGTGACGTCGGTGTCTTTTTCCCTAACACTTCTTCGATTGCAGAAGGCGTGAGCGATAAAGGCATCGACGTTTTTCGTTTTAGTGTCCAGTATGCTTTGAACAATGCAAACATTGTCGGCACTGTTCGCGCACCTGTGGACACTACTTCGTATAAGTATCGCGACCACTTTACTGTTATGGACATGCCTACGCGTGAAATTATATCGAGTGATGGTGTTTTTGTATATAAATTTGTCGGTTGGTATGGACAGGACGGTAGAGAATACCCTGTAGGAACTGTGTATGAGTTGCTTGATGATGTAATTCTAACAGCGCGGTGGGAGAAATTCCACACACTATCTGTCAATAATCACGGGCTTGTAAGTATTAAGGAACCGTATGTCTCCCTTATTAAAAATTTAAGCATCCCTAGTCATATTGAGGGGCGCACAGTTCGCCGCCTAACATCTGGCTTTTTTGCACAGTCACCACAAATTGAAAGCATTAGACTTCCGAGCACCTTTCAAGAGTTAGATAACTCTATGGTGTCTCATTTTAAGGGGAGTGCTTTATACATCGAGCCGTTCGGCGTTCCGATGTCAATTGCATCAGGCACATTTGAAGGCGTTTGTCCTAATTTAAAAACAATAATAATTCCGAAGCGTGTAAACGCAATCGGTCCTAATGCTTTTGCTTTTGTGGACGGACGTGTCGTGTATTGTGAAATACTTGAACAGAATAAACCGCAAGACTGGGATTTCCATTGGGATAACGGTGTGCGTGTGGAATGGGGATACCATGGCTAGGAAGTCTGTTCAAGGTTATACTGAAAAGTCATATTACGATAACACCAAGTTTATCGGTGTTGCAGTTACGCACGATGTTTTGAACGAAGGAATTTTTCGTTTGCTTTATAATTTTGATATTGCGGAGACTGGCAAATCAATTGCACCGCGTAAAGGATATATAACAACCTCACTGGAACAAAAATATATCAGCGACAATGCTATCATCTTTAAAGATGATGACTCGGTTAATTATATTATTGTGGATTTTGATGTAATGCGCGCGTATGTTGTTGATTTACAAGAATACAACTATAAGGATAAGTACATCCCGATCATAAAAGAAGCAGCAATCAGCGGTGATATTGGTGCAGACACTATTATACACACGCTTACTGACACATATCCTGAATATATTTATGACGAACACGGCGTCCGTAAAATCTATGTCCGCCTTTTATTAGACGGGGAAGAGGTGACAACATACACTGCCCACTATAACGCGGCTGATAATGAGTTAACTTTCTTTCGTTTAAACCACGAACAACCAGGGTCGTACATTTTACATGAACGTAATATTGCGTTCGGTGGTAATATTATTCCTAATCCAATACAAAAGATATATCGTGACAACCGTCCTGCCGACTTCATCAGCACTGTAGGAAATGTATATGTACGTAATGCGAGTCGCGAAGAATATTACATCAATAACATCAACACCAACACTGATGTTGTTTTTATTCCGCACTTCGAATTAGATAAACCAGAGAATATCAAACTTGATACAAACGCCTGGGCGTATTCAATTGAAGTAACCTCAACCGATACTTTATCAAAAAATAATTTAGATAATACCTATACGACAGGCTGGATTGATCTTGAAGATAAAACAACACGTGTGTTCGCTGATCTTGAAAATATGACGGATATGAAAACCGATAAAAGTAAAGACCGCGTCTATAAAGGTGCACAAAAAATAATTACGCTTGTGAAACAGAGAATACGACAATCCACGCCGGTATTCGGCACGTTCCCTTACTTAAATAGATATGATTTATTTCAAGGCGGAAAACTCGACTCTGCCGAAAATCATTATGCAAGTAGGCGATTCTTTGATGAAGCGCGTACAGAGTTACAAGAATTACAAAGCAGAATTAAATCCCTGAAGACACACAAAGATTTAATTGAGTTTTTAGAATACGCGGAGAGTAAAGACTATATGTTTTTATTAGGCTCAACAACTGAACCTCATACCACGTATGAAGATGTAAGTGTAGGTGCACGCACTAATATTTCTAATTACGATAAGATTGTTCCATTCGCATTAAACGATAAATATAACAATTCCGAGATTCGCATGTATTACTCCAGCCACAACAGTGAAATAAATTCCTTAGGCTACGAGGATTGGGGTGCGCACATCATAACACCGTGTGTTGAACTTAACAACGGTGCGATATTACGATATACAGGAGTGTCAGAAGCTACGTTTAAATGGACCGAGCATATTAACGCAAATACAGTTCGCGAATACACAACCACTACAAGTGCGGATGAAGTGAAGGTTGGAACTGAGTTTACATACGATGGAAATACTTACACTGTACGTGAGACTTTCTTTGAAGGTACGCCGTTAGATGAGAAGTACAATCCTACAGTCTTACAGACAAACTATATGTGGATGCCGAGTAAATATTGTCAAGATGGTGACCATGTAAAGACGTCAACAATGATCGATGGAGTCAGTGTTGGTGATGCTATAAAAAACAATGACACGCCGTCATTACTTGCTTATGAAACAGAAGGTGACTCACCTTTCATTAAAGCTGAAGATGTTATTAAATTTGTCGAAGCAGGAGCATATAGTCGTGGTGGTATTCTTGATAAAATTATTTTTAGAGTAATGCCAATCAAAGCTAAATGTCGCACATACATTGCTGAAGATAAAGTATTATTTGGCTTTGTTTACATCCCGCTTCAGTATTTTGATAATTACCGTATCAAAGGTCTTGTCGGCGAAAACACGGTGTTTCATCGTTTAGGAACAAGCGAACCTTATTTGGTTGTGACTAAGCCTCCGCGTTTAGAATTTTATATGGGTACGGAAGTGGAGATACCTTTATTTGTCTCTTCATCTACTCTACGTAAGTATATTGATAATGACTTCTTCAAGAATGGGTATCATATCCGCTTTTACTTCGCCCCCTACACCAAAGATCACGAACGAACGTATAGTGAAGGTGTACTTGCAGAGCAGCAAATGTATGTTGAAGCTGGACAAATGTACACCTCTGCAAGCCTATTGACATATACATCTGAAAAGGTTACAACGATTCCTTTAGTGTATGATAAACATGTTGACGCGATAACTAAAAGCAAAGACTATGTTATTTTTGAAGATACGATGGTAGTGACATGGAGCGACAACTTTGTATACATCTCGGAACCTCTTACATACTATCACTACAAAGAGGATAAAAGTTTTCAATTCAACGAACGAGTTGTTAAAGTACTGCCATATAAAAATATCTTATTAGTATTCACAACGCAGCATCTTTACGCACTCCATCGTATTTCCGGCACAGAGGAAGAAAAAGAACAACCGTCAATATGGACTTCCCAACCGGTGTTATATAATATTGCGACAGATGAAAAATATAAAAAGGTTATCCAAGTATTTAATCAAATGGTTTTATTTTATTCTGCAGAAGGTCAATTATATTTAATAAAACCGAATACAATGATCAACAGTGATACACGATTTTCCTTACAATTAATTAACAGTTCAGCAAATGATTTCTTATTAAATTACGATGAGTATATCAACGAGAGGCTCCAGAGATACGGACTCGAGCCGTGTGTACGTGAGGATGTACAAATAGACGCAGCGTTAACGATTAATGTAATTCGAATATATTACACTGTCGCGAATAAAATAACAGTTGTTTTGAATTATGACATCATTAATAATCGTTATTATTTATACGACACTATCGGATTTTCGAATATTTGTGCTAAAATATTTGTAGATGGTGAAGAAGTTCTAATTAATAAAGAACACGGAAACACGCTTATTACTCGAAAAGCAAACACCTATTATGATGTAAATATTCTTTCGGACTTTAAACCGTTGCCGATTCATACGCTTATGGACACAGGAACAATTAATTTAAACAACCACCTGCGGAAACGGTTCCGTGACTTACGTGTCACCTTTAAGAATATTGACGCTCAAGACATCTATTATAATGTAAAAACATACGTTGACGGAGTTACAACCCGCACAATGTATGATACTATATTAGATGTACAAGACATTAACGGGCGAAAAGTGTATACTGATAAAGTAATTACGAATGCCGTAGATGTCGCCAACAACACATTGTTGTTAGATTTTAAAAACTATTTATCAAATGTGTTCATCACACACCGTACAAACATCTTAGGTGTCGGTAAAACCTTACGCATGTGCTTGGAAACCGTTGCCAAAGGTAATTATAAAATATACGAATATAGTATCGTATATAAAGAGAGGAGGGTGTAATGCGTTTAATTCTAAAAAACCGCAAAGTGTTTGTATCTCCGATGAAAGTCGCTGAGTCATTAAAGAATACACACATTGTGTATCAGTTTGAATACGGCACAAATCATCTTACACCGGCTCTTATTATAAATCGTACGCACATTGCCAAAGGTAATAATATATTCGTCGATCTTACACATGTAGCAAAAGCAAGCGACGGTGCGTGGGATGTCGAAGTACTTTTAAGAGATCATGAAGGTCGCGTGACACACAAATATAAAGGAGTGTTTCCTTTACACCTGCAATTTATTCTTGGAGATAAACCGCTACGCAAAGACGTCGATGAGTATGTTCAAGAACTTTTAACACAAATTAAAGAACTTCAAGAAGAAGGAGACATAGTATGAGTAAGTGGATTTATGGATATTATGACGATGACAATACATTTGTTGCAGTTGATGCACTTGGAGAGTTACCTGTCGTTGCAAACATATGGAATGCTATTAACGTACATCATGATGCAGCTACAAGAGGGAATAAACGTTACATATTTTTAAACACGGAAACTGGACAATCGTTGCCGTATGCAGAACAAGATAAAGGTCAAGCAGGAGTGACTAAAAAGCAAGCCGATAAAGGGCGCTATGCGATCTTAGAGTTTTTAAACAATGGAAAAAGAGTTGATCGCGGTAATAAATTTTTAAAAAGATTTATTGAGTATAACGGCGGTGAAGAGGTTTGGTCCGAGTATAATGCATATACTGGTGTAGTGCCTGTCGGAGTTCCTAAAGGAAATCTAACAGCAGGCGTGCCTCAAGACTCTGACGGAAATTATTATAACTTTGCTACTCAAAAATATTTACCATATGATGAATATTTAGCACAAGTGTATAAAATAAATGAAGATGGAACGTATGTAGGTGATGATACCGAATCTGATGGGGAAAACCCTTACGAAGACGCCCTTAACGAATACTATAAAGATTTATACAGTCTTAAGAAAGGGACGAGCGGGGACGAGATGTACCGACGGCTCACAGAGGTTTACGCCAATCAAGCAACGGTTGCCGGCAGTATCGCGGAAGCGCAATACCAACAACAAGCCATGCAACAGGCACACGTAGTGAAGCAGATCGCCGACCAAGTACGCAATGAGCGGATGGCACGTTTGCGTGCAGGAATGAGTGAAGCGCAGATTGCAAACCAAGACATGCAAACATTGATGACCAATTTACAAGCGCTGAATGCAAATGCAGCACAATTAAATCAAGCACGTCTTGAAGCGACTGGTGCCTACCTCACAGCGCAGGATCAAGCGTACATGGATTACTTGAATCAATCAAATGTCCGCGGTCAAGTGGCGATGGCAGGTGCAGCCGCTGATGCAGGCAACGCCTATTTCTTAGCACAACGCTATATGGCAAATAATCCTGGAGTAAGTTTTGCTACAGCGTACAAGATAGTTACCGGACAACAACAACAACAAAACAAATAAAGGAGAAATGTATATGGAAGCAATTATTCAATTTTTTGAAAACTATTGGGGCTACACCTTGTTTGGCGGTGTGACATTAGGCACACTTATTACATTCAGTGTGTTGATGATAAGACAATTATTAGCCTCGTCTAAATCAAAAGGTCTCTTTGAGTCTTTCCAAAAAAGTCTTACTAAACTTATGGAAGACGGTAAAGAAGTAAAAGAACGGGCGCGACTTGAAATTGAAAAAGAAAAAGAGAAGAACGCGTACCTTGAACAGGTTATTGCCGCATCTTTCGAAGCGATCAGTTATTTAACAATGTCTTCTAAACTTCCAATTGACGAGAAGATTAGATTACAGAACAAGTTTAATGAGATTGTCGTAAAGCCCGCCGTTAAAGATGTAAAAGAAAACATTGTTCCTGATACTGTTCCGGAAATTGAAGAGGTGGTCACAACAGCCGTAGCCCGTACAAAAACACTATTAGATAGTTTTTTAGATAAGGAGTAAACTTATGACTAATTGGCAAAAGCGTGTACTTTATTATTGGATAGCACTAGTTGTCGGTTATGTTTTTCCGTTTGTTTATTTCTTAATTCGTACAGGCGTCACACAGCAACGCACTGCAATTGTATTCCCAATAATTCTTATCAGTATTTTAGCGGTCTTTAAAATCAGCGCAGACATTTCCAGCTGGACGAAGTCCTGGAAGCCTGGTATTGGTAAAGGACTTGTTAAGTCCATTCCGAAGTTGTTATTGTTTATCCTACTTATTACTTTTGGTCTAACCCTTAAGTATGTTGTAGAGAGACAATTGGAGTTAGCGTTCCATATGTATTTTGAAACGGTATTAGTTGTGTTCGGTAGTATCGCGGTCGCAAGTATTATTGAAGCCGTACATCTTAAATACAAAGAACTTGATCTTATAGAGAAAGGATACGTCCTTGGCGTGGTGAATAAATAATGAAGATACGTAAAAAATTAGTAATGTTTAATGACATCCCGTACCAAGCAAAAGAGCAAGCAAATACAGTGTCTGTCCAAGAGTGGAACAAAATTATAAATACCCTCGTACAACAAACAAATGATAACGCTGAAGTTTTAAAAAACATTCAAGATTTATTGCTCGGCACGTATGATGACGCGGACACTGTTCATGAGTTCACTAAGGCGTCCGATCTTGGTTTACTTCCATACCTATATAAATACAAAGCTGATCTCACTAAAACAGGACATGTTGTGCCTCGTCAAATCGCAAACGCACAGATAAAAATTATCGAGATCGACAGTTTAGACGACGTAGAAGACCCTGATGAAGACGCACTTTATATTCTAGATGGTGAACAATATAGAGCATATAAAGGCACACTAATTAAACTCACTAGTTTACGCCCGTTAGAAGATATGATTAATGTCGATAATGTCATAATTGACGGCGGCGAATATGAGGAATAGGAGGAGTATATATGATTATAAAAATTAAACGTGGAACTACAGCGGGACTTAGCACATTAAAATTAAAGCGCGGAGAACTTGCTTACGACAAAACAACAAAGAATCTCTATGTTGGAATGTCAGATGACACTACGGAAAAGGTGTTACTTACTAACAATAAGAATCACATTTCAGAAAGTGTATATGTCAGCAATTATTTACCGCGTAAACACTACACATTTTATTCTGATTATCAAGTAGGTGACGTCTGTCCGCTTGCTGGCGGTAAGATTCCGCTGGAGTTTATGCCGACATCCATTGCATCGGAGATAAAGTATTACAGCAGCACTGCGACAATTCCCACGCCGTATCAACAAGGCGTGATATATGCAACGTACTTAGAGAATAAACTATATCATTCATCTAATGGTACTAACTTAATTGAGCTTCACAACTGGGACACACACACATTTGACGGAGGTACTTTTTAATGGCAAATATTATTAAATTTAAGCGTGTCAATAAAACATCTATTGATGGACACAAGTTACAAGAAGGTGAAATCGCTCTTGTACCTTATCACGATGCTGTCGGTCCAGACGGCGTTGGATTATTTATTGGAGGTCCTGTTAATGTCAAGACGCTGTTAAACCCTGTCGGTTATACTTTAGAAGAAGCACAACACGCGACTACAGGATTCGCTTTAAAGACCGACGGTGTTAAACTTGTGGCAAATCCTGATAATCCGGGATATGTCCAGGTACCTCCATCACTTCTACCGCCGTCAGGTGATATCGACCTTTACTATGTGCAGTCTTTTGATGACTTACCTGGTGACGACGGTGTTCCTGGATCAATATACTATGTCGAAGACGACGAGGAGCATTATGTATGTGTAACCGCACATGCACAAGATCAGGTGCAGGTACGCTATATACGCTACGGACAAAAACAACAAGTCATTGACGGAGGTGAGTTATGAGAACAATTAAAATTAAACGAGGCTTTACGGAACCTCAAACATTATTAGACGGTGAACTTGGTTATGATATTAGTAGTAAAACACTTTATATCGGTAACGGCGGTGGAAAGGATATACTATTTGTTGGTGGATCTGTCTATCCTAAAATATACGCAGATTACAACTACTATAAAAAAGCTGATGCAAACGCGATTGAAGGTTATTTAGAAGTTGTCAATGGGCGTATACCGAGTAGTTTAGTACCTACTTCGCTGGGCGATTGGAACCAAGAAGAAATATTTGAAGTTGACTATGTATATGTCCCCGGCACGCCTACGAAACAAATGTTTACTCACCTAAAAACTCCTTATGATTTTGGGACTTCTAATCCGGACGGAACAATCTTCGCACCTGGCATAACTCTCGGTAGAGACATTAATGGCGATGAATTTGATTATTTAGGTATTGGCGTCACCTGGATTCAACAAGGACTGTATGGGGAATATTATTTTTATCGTAAGAACGGAGCATCTGGTACGACACAAATATTACAAGTGTTTAATGATGACGGTGGACAAGGACCTGCTGGCGGGCTTTTTATCTGTCGATATGATGGACATGTTTATCGTATATACACCGATGGAGAGGAGTATCAGGTAGTGGGTCTTAGCACACCGCCGGATGTAATTGATGGAGGAACGTGGTAGATGGCAGTATCGCCAAGCATAATTAAGATCAAACGCGGTAAATTTAGTCGTGTCATCGATAGCGGCTATGACCCGTATGAACTAAAGTTTTTCACCGACATTAAACGCCTCGGCGTCGGAAGTAACGTCGTTGCCGGTGATTACACAGTTGATACATTTGTAAAAAATTTATATCCTGGTGATGAATCTTGTTCGATAACGATTTCGCTAACCCCGACAATCAGCCATATAACTGTTGTTCGTCATCATCCAAATTTAGATTTATATCCGAATAGACATATTATGAGTCTACCGTCACCGGATCAAAATGAACAAGATTTCACATTCCTCCCACCCGGGCACTATTCAGCATGGTACAACTGGTATGAATATACAAAACCTACATGGGGCTCTTGTACAATAACGTATAATCGGGAAGGTCAAGACGCGGATTATCCGGAAGTTGTCACATTTTTAATAGAAAGAGGTTAATATGATTATAAGAATTAAACGCGGTCCAAGTAATAGACTTACAACAAACCCTGAACCTTATGAGTTACGCTACACGACAGACACTAAACAACTGTACATTCATGACGGTAGTAATTTTGTAAATCTTACGAACACTTTAAAAGTGCGGGAACTTCAGAAAAGGATTGGCGCAAGCGGTTATATTACTATCACATTAAACAAACACACAGCCCGTGCAATAACACTAATGGAAATGAATAACGGTAAATATACATATGTGATGCGCGTACCTTATAAAGGACTTATGTCATTGATCTTTGCCTCTTATTCACAAACATACGGGAATTATGAAATCGAGTGTACGGTAAGTCCTGACAGTGACGGTAACCATACGTTCCGAATCTATAGCCGCAATAACCAGACTAAAGATGTACTTATTTTTGTGGAGGAATAATTATGAATTTTTTTGAAATACACAAATATCCATCAAGAAAGAACTTCCCAGTATACGGGAATATTAATCGACTATATATTGATCTTGAGTCTAATAAATTTTATTATTGGGAAGATGGAAAATATTTTAAAATAAGTACAGTGGAGTTAGATCAAGCGACTTACGACGATATTGATCGTAAATTGAGTGGTACTTATGAAACTATTGTGAATAGTGATAATAAATTAGCCTTAAAAGCTGATAAAACTTATGTAGATGATATTGTGGACTCGCTTGATGTTATTGCTGCAAATACACTGGTAGAAGTTACTTGGCAAGAATTGAAAGACAAAAGAGATTTAGGTTTACTCACACCGGGGGCTCAATACAGAATAACTGACTATGAGTGTACTACCACTCAAGAGAACACCCAAAGTGCAGGACATCAATTTGATATAATTGTAGTGGCTGATGATGTCAATAAGTTAAACGAAAATGCTCGTGCCTGTTTACACGAAGGTGATACATACTTTGCTAATTCTAATCTATCTGCATGGCAATTAAAGTATTGTCTAGACAACGATACCAGCAGATTTGCCTGGGCGCAAAAGGAATATTTAAAGGCTTATGGTGATACATATGTATATGTAGATAAGAGGACTGTAGCCTTAACTCATACCGGTGATACTGAAGTTTATTTTTGGGTTCACTCCGACTCCCCACATATGGCGGTTGGAACTTTAACAAAACCAATAGAAGTTGGGGTCACGGAAATTCATTCTTTATATTCAGATGATGAAGGTGTTACTTGGTATGAAGATGATGCCATAGAAATAGCGGACTTTTATCAGGCAGGAGGTAAAGGTGTTATTTATAGAATGATTGATGAGTTCAATAATGATGTGCCTTATGATTTCAAGAATATTTTATTCGTTAAAAATGGAATAGAAGCGTTCACTTTTGGGACAGTGCCCGGTATTAATTATAATCAGTGGGGAAGTAATTATGCGGTAACAAGAAATGAGGCGCTTGATGTCGTTGTTTCTGAAGTTCAATATTATGGTTACACTTGTTCTGATACCCCGTCTGCTTGGTCTACGCCTAATTTTTGGATTACGGATGATTTGATTTTAGCAACTTCAACTCTTTATGCGATTTCCGGTGAGACAGTAACAGAAATAAGTTATGGTGGAACTTTAAGTGTTCTTGAGTTATCTGATGGTTCTTTGACTAATAACACAAGGAATAATGTTATGCAATCGGTGTTTAGCCAAGGTCCAGACTTTTACACCCTTAATTTTAACACTTTTGGTGTTAATTGTTATGATAACACCTTTGGTAATGGTTGTAGCAATAACACTTTTGGTGATGGTTGTAGCTCTAACACTTTCGGTGATAACTGTAGCGCTAACACACTTGGTAATTATTGTGTCTGTAACACCTTTGGTAATAGCTGTTATTCTAACACCTTTGGTAATGGTTGTAACAATAACACCTTTGGTAATGATTGTCGCTCTAACACCTTTGGTAATAGCTGTTATTCTAACACCTTTGGTGATAATTGTTATGACAGCACCTTTGGTGATAGATACTATGGCAACACCTTTAGTGGTGGTTGCCATAACAACGCTTTTGGTACTTTTTGTATCTACAACACCTTTGGTACTAATTGCTATGGTAACACTTTTGGTAATAGTTGTGCCTCTAACACCTTTGGTAAGAGTTGCAATCATAACACCTTTGGTGAGAATTGCTCTTTAAACACCTTTGGTAATTATTGTTCCTATTTACAAATCACCGATGCGTCAACGACGGCAAAGAAATACATTAGTGTTGATAGCGGAGTTCAAGGCGCATCAAGTGCTAACAAGTTTGATTTATATGACCCAGCGATACTCAACAAGGATTATCAAGTCACATTTAAGAAAGATGCAGACGGGCGTTATGTCATGACTTGGCTTGATGATTATGAAAAACTTGAAGGCAAATATAAAGACAATAATCTTGACACAGTATGGAAAGACTTACCACACACTGCCGAGGCTATTATAGAAGAACTATTAACAGCAACAGAAGATACAGGCTGGCAACCTCTGGAGATAACAAACGCAAGTGTAAACATGTCAACTACTAAAATGTTTATTAGAAAGATGGGTAATGTAGTTGCGCTCGCAGGAACGATTATATTTTCTTCCGCATACTCACCTTATGGTGCACCAGGTAGTTGGCTTGCACAATTGCCACTTGAATATAGACCAACTAAGGAAGTGGAAGGATTTTGTATTAAATATGCCGCTGGTGTAAGAAGTGAAACAGCTTTTAAAATAAAAGTTGATGGACATTTAGAGTTAATAACAGCACAAGCAAGTGGTGATAGAGTAGACATAAGTGGCTTTACATACTTTGCCAGATAAAATAATAAAGAAAGGAATTATTATGGACATAGATAAAAAAATATTACAAATCAAAATTAGCATTAATAAGAAATGGTTAGCAGATAATGACTATATCATTAATAAAGTATTCTTAGGTGAATGGCAAGAAGATGATGAGAGATACCTTGCATATAAAGCAAAGAGAGCAGAAGTAAGAGCAGAACTAGATTTACTTAATGCAGAGTTAAAAGCATTAGAAGAATCACAAGCATTAGAAGAATAGTATGAAGAAGAGTAAGGAGAAATAGAATATGAAGA
>JGI24503J29689_10016091_pt1 | contig 21835 bp, 13 predicted proteins | sample BioPla3RNA2_FD_29689 | JGI IMG/M metagenome (IMG submission 29689)
AAACGTTTCAATTTTAGGAGGATAAGAAATGAAACACAAAATTTTACTGCTTTTATTGGCGTTGTTTTCATTTGCCTTAATCGGATGTAAGGAAGATCCGGTTCCTGAAGATTTAACCGAGTACAATCTTTTAGGAGGTTGGGTTGATGGCGGTGATGGAGTTTACACGCTAACAACCAACTCAGAGGCGAAGCTTGCTTTTACTTACGATAAAGGCGAGCATGAAAGTGCTTATTTAGAAAGTGCCGAGATTACAGAAGATCTCTCCGGTATGAAGAAATTAACGATTAAGTTGAAAGGTATGGGCGCTATTAAAGTAGAGCTTATCGCCGGGAATGAAACTAAAGAAATTAGTCTGAATGTGGTTCCCAATGAATACAGTTATCAATGGAATCTCATTGATGATGGAGAATTTCTAAAGAAACTTGATAAAGTTAGAATCACTGGTGCTCCCGGCAAAACTGGTGCAACTGGAAATGTTGAAATTTCCGAAATGAAGTTCTATAACACCGAAGCTTTAGTTGACATTATTCAAACTGGATTCAATAACATCCCCGATAATGTAAACGAATATGACGGAACCTCTGAAACTTTCAATTTCAATTCGAAATGGGAAAGACTTGTTCCTGAGGAAGAAGTTTATACTATTACTGTTGAAGACGGTATCACTAAGGTATCTGTTGAAAAATCCGGTGAAGAATGGGCTTGTATTCAAGCTTTGGTTAAAGGCGACTTTACAAAATTTAACTATGTTGTCGCAAAAGTTAAAGGAACAGAAGGTCAGCCATTTATTCTCAAAGCCTTTGAGAATCCAATTATGGAAACCAAGGTTACTCTAACCGGTGAAGAACAATATGTGGCTGTTGATATTTCCGGACTAACTGCTGAACAGAAAAATTCGATTAATAAGATCTTAATTTTCGGATTTGCAGGCTTGCCTACCGGAAGCGGTTATTTTGAAATCATTGAAGCTTTTATGACTGAAGAATGGGATACCGGAATTGTAAAGAATGTTTACGATGGAACTGCTGAAACTTTCCCGATTCACAATTGGTATGATGCTGGCGACAGTGTTTATACAATCGCGAATGATGAGGAAACTGTTTTTGAATATAATAAAGGCAACTCCGAATGGGCGCGTGCGGAATCCTATATTGAAGGCGATATCAGCCGTTTCGGAAAGATTGTCATTGAAATAACTGGTGAAGAAGGCAAAAAAGTAATGTTTAAGGTTGAAGGCGCCGGCAGAAATGTTGAAAAACATATCGAATTTGACGGCACCAAACAAACTGTCGAGATAATCCTTACTACTTTACCGTTAACTACACTAAAAGCGATTGATAAAGTTATGGTCTTTGCTGCTCCTGGAGAAAAGGAAGTTTCTGGAACATTTACACTCCATAGCGTCACATTTATGGAAGATGTTGTGGATGTAACATTAGACTGGGAGGACGGCGGCGATGGAGCTTATACATTTGTTGAAAATGAAGACGGAACATTAACTGTCAATTATGATAAAGCCGCAGGTCAAGATTGGGCTTTGATCAAAGCTACATACGGCGAAGAATATGCAAGATTTAATACAATTACGATTGTTCTAAGAGGAACAGCTGGTAAAACAGTTCTTTTAAAACCCAATGACCAAGGCGCTTTAGAAAAATCATTCACTTTTGAAGAAGGCGAAGATATAACTTATACTGTTACAACAGATATAGTTACTGGTTATGTTGTGTTTGCAGAAGCGGGTACCTCACCTGCCGAAGGCTCCTTTACAATCGTCAGCGTGACTTTAAGCTTTGTAAGACCGGAAGGACCGAAAGCCGAAGCTGATATCAATAAAGATTGGATTGATAATGGTGACGGCGTCTATACGGTAACTGAAAACGAAGACGGAACCGTGACCGTCGACTATAACAAAGGAAACAAGGAGTATCCTGCCCTTAAACAAGTATTTACCGGTGAACTTGCAGGTTATAATACTATTACTTTAGTTTTGAGAGGAGAAGCCGGAAAATCCATTATCTTAAAACCGAATGATAATTGGGAATTAGAGAAAAATCTCACCTTTGAAGAAGGCAAAGATCTCGTCTTTACCGCCCGTGCTTCCGAAATTTATTCGATGATTATTATGGCAGAAGGCGGAACTAAGGATGTTACTGGAAGTTTCACAATTGTAGAAGCGAAGTTAAGCTGTACAGAAGATGTAACTAAGGGTTGGGTTGACAATGGTGACGGTGTCTATACAGTAACTGAAAACGAAGACGGAACCGTGACCGTCGACTATAACAAAGGAGACAAGGAATATCCTGCCCTTAAACAAGAATTTCAATTCGAAGGTTATAATACAATTACTTTGGTTTTAAAAGGCGAAGTTGGTAAAACCCTTATCTTAAAACCGAATGATGATTGGCAATTAGAAGAAACAATTACATTTGAGGATGAAGAGGAGTTTGTCTATACGGCGTCTGCAGAAGAAATTACAAAAATGATTATTATGGCGGAAGGTGGAACCAAAGAAGTAACCGGAAGCTTTACGATTGTCAGTGCCGTTTTAAGTTTTGTTGAAACTGAATAAAAACAAATCTTAAAATGCTCCTCAAATAAGGATATTATGATTGATAGAATATTAAATGAGGAAGCTTACGCATGTTATCGATTTCTAATCGATAATACCAATTTCAAAGAAGGTTCTAGCGGTTATGGACTTACCCTTGACCGCAGTAGCAATCGGACGATGTCCAGCATAGCCGGCAGCGGATTTATGCTGTCGGCTTTGGTCATCGGTGTCGTCAATAAATGGGATGACTATCAGACCAATCTTTTGCGTGCTCGGAATACCTTGGTAAATTTTTATGAAAATGTCCCTAATTATAAAGGGATGTTTCTACATTACTTGGAATTTGAAAGTGGAAAAAGATATAAAAAATCCGAATATTCCACTATTGATACAACAATTTTTGTAAACGGAATGCTCACTGTCGACCATTTTTTTAAGGATGATGTAATCAAAGAATACACACAAAAAATCTTTGAACGGATAGACTGGGAGCATTTTATTTATGAACTGAACGGTCGCAAGGTTTTCCGAATGGCTTATAATGATATCATCGGCGGGGATTATTTAGAAGATAACAAACTAGGCTGGATCCATCATTGGAATATGTTTGCGGAGCAGCTAACAATTTATTTACTTGCTGCCGGAAGTAAGTTAAAACCCGAGGTTGTAAAAGAATTGTTCCTTGGGTTTGAACGCACCGTTGGGGGCTACGGCAACTATCAATTTGTCTATACCCCACTGGGCAGTCTCTTTGTTCACCAATACACCCATGCCTGGTTTGATTTTGATAAGTATTATGATTTAACCGGCTATGACTGGTTCCGAAACTCAAATCAAGCAGTCTTAGCTAATTATCAGTATTGTCAAGATCACAAGGAGTATCAAACCTTCCAAAAAGGCTTTTGGGGATTATCTTCTTGCGACGGACCGAAAGGCTACCGCGGTTACGGCGCACCTCCCTTTATCACTTATGGATCTGCTTGTGAAGAAATGCTGAAAAGAACCGACGGAACAGTCGCTCTTTACGGGATTTTTGCTTCGCTACCTTTTGCTCCGGAAATTGTCAAGCAAACAGTTAAAAAAACTCTCACCTTATATCCGGAATTAAAGGGCGATTATGGTTATTTTGACAGTGTCAATTTTGAAAATGAGATGTGGATCGGCAGAGACTATCTCACCATTGATAAAGGGATTACCCTGCTGATGATTGATAATTACTATCGACGGACAACTTGGAATAATTATACAAATCATGAGTTAATTCAAAAGGCAATAGAAAAACTGGCTTTCAAAAAGAAGGATGAAATATGGCAACAATTAAAGATGTAGCAAAACGGGCCGGCGTTTCGATTGCGACCGTTTCTTATGTGATGAACAATGATCCGCGGATTAAAAAATCAACTGCTAAAAAAGTTTTAAAAGCAGCGGAAGAAGTGAATTATCTAGCAAGTGGGATTGCGCGGAGTCTTAAAAAAGCAAAAACAAATAATGTTTTGGTTTTGGTTCATAACTTTTCCGGACCAATTTACCAAGAAATTCTGGAAGAAATTCATACGACTTTAAAAAAGTTGAATTACAAAATGATTGTTTCTAGTGGCAAACTGGCCAGTAGTTTACTTCTAGAAAAGCAAGCAGACGGCGTAATCGTCCTGGATAGCACGGTTTCTCCAGAACTACTCGCCCGGATTTCAAGAAACGGTTTTCCGATTATTGACCAGAGAAAAGTTTACGGAAAAGATTCGAAGATTATTGTAAAGAGGATTGACGGGTTTACGCCTTCATATGAGGTGATTAAACTTGCAATCCAGGAAGGAAATCGCAACATCGGTTTTATGCACGGCAACCAAGAATCTCCCGATAATGTTAAACGCTACAATGGTTTTCTGAAAGCTTTAAAAGATCATAATTTAGAGCCCTTTTGTTTATTACACGGAGAATTCTTAGAAAAGGAAGGCTATCGAGCGTTTAAGGAATATTATGAAGGTGGCGGAAAGTTGCCGGAAGTTTTGTATTGTGCAAATGATGAGATGGCGGTTGGTGTTATTAATTATTGTAATGAAAAGGGTATTAAAATCCCCGCAACTTTAAAAATTATCGGCTTCGATAATATTGATTTGGGACGTTATATTGAACCAAAATTAAGCACGATTGATGTCAATCGGGCAGAATGGTCGCGAAATCTTGCGGAGTCGATTGTAGACGCCATCGAAGGCCGGCCAGAAAATATTCAAAAATATAAGCCGGCTTATAAGATAATCAGAAGGGGTACATTTTAAAAGGAGGTTATATGAAAAAGTTTTTCCTGCTTTTGCTTATTTCTTTCCTTGCGGTTATAGTTGTCGGCTGTAACGGCGATGAGGATGACGAAAAAATCGTTATCACTTATGCAAACTGGAATTTGGGTTCGCCCGATTCTGAAGAGCCGAATATGGAAAGATTGATGCTTAAAGCATTTGAGGAACAGTATCCGCATATAAAAGTTGAAGTCATCGAACGCCCGAAAGAACCGGGAACAAATAATGATCTAGGTTGGCCTGAATTCTTGTCGTCACGGGCTTCGGTAAGAAAACTTCCCGATGTCTTTATGGCTGACGATATTCCTTATTATGTAATTCAAGATTGGGCTTACAATCTAACCGAGATTGCAAATGAAGATCCGGAATATCTAAATATCAGCGAAGATATCATAAATGCTGCAACTTACGACGGCAAAGTAATGGCAATTCCTTGTGCGGTATTTTATGCCGGTTACATTATTAATCAGACTTTGTATGATCAACAGGGACAAGATTGGCCGACGGTAACGACCACCTATGAAGAGTTTATTAATCTAACCAAAGCCGCTGCCAATCATACCAGTACAACCAATAATGGCGTTGTCGGCATTGACGGTATCGAACACATAATTCATTGGTATCCGGCTCAGCTTAACCCCGACTTTGGTTGGTTTACTTTAAACGAAGACGGTTTCCATCTTGATTCCGATGAGTTTGCTGAAACGATGGCAGAATATCGGAAACTGCAAACTGATATCACTTTTGTTTATGATGCTTTGACTTATGAAGCAGCAAAAGAAGATTCACCGATTGACCTAAGTGTTATCTTCCCAGACGGGGATCAGTTTGCGAACGGAAATGTCTTAGCCAAATTTGACTATTCCTGGAGCTTCGGCTTCATGCAGAAAAATATTAATGACGGCACTTATACTTGGGATTTAAATTTCATCGGCACGCCGGTTGTAAACGGCAACAAACGTGTTCCGACCGTTTCTGACTTCTTTGTGGTTGCTTCCAACACCAAACATCCCGAAGAAGCATATTTGCTTGCTAAGTGGATGGGATTCGGTAAAGATGGTTATTTGAAACGAATCCACTTAAGCAAAACCGTAGATGGCATATCGCAAGTAAACTTTGCGCCGTTACAAAATGATGAAGAATTACTTGACAAATACTTTGAACTTTATCCCGCTTTTACGGGCTTAAGAACGATTATAGAAAATGGTGATTTTATCGTTGAACCGACAAAGTATTTGCCCGGTTATATTAATGCCCGTTATCAAGGCACCTATGATGCTGACAGAATAATGGGTAAGATCATCGAACAACTTCGTTTCGGCGAGGTACAATTGGCAGATATCAAAAATGAGTTGAATAACAGAATAAATCAAATCTACAATGAGGCAAAAACTGCCTTTGATAATGCCATAAAGCAAAGATGATGTCTTAAAAGATGGGAGAATCCTTTAGGATTCTCCCTTATCCAAAAGGAGGAAGTATGAACTTTATCCGCAAAGGGAGAAAATTAAGAAGGATTGTTATTTTTACTTCTTTACTCTTGATATTCATTATTATTTTAGCAATCAACGCGCGACCGCTTACAGCAACGCCCGTAATTAAAGATCTTGATCCTGTTATTGAAGAGGATTCTTATGCGGAATATTTATACATATATAATCAACAATATGAAAACGAAGAAGATAGGTATATTATTGCTGCGAAAAACTTCCTATTGGAGGCGGGAGAAGAATCCACGCTTGAATACTATGATTGGCTCAATCCTACTTCTATTAAGTTTGAATTAAATATTGAAAACGAAGGCCTCTATTTAATTAATTTTCGCTATCAATCCTTAAATCTTTCTCCTAATCCGATTGCTTTAGCACTGACAATCAACGGTCAACTGCCATTTTCTGAAGCTGCGCAGCTTACTTTGGATACTTACTGGACGGAAGCAAATAAAGAAGTGGGTACCGACCGTTACGGAAATGATGTCAGCATCTTGCAAACTCTATATGAAACCTGGCAAACTGCTCCGCTTAAAGATGCGTCTAATTTATATCCTCAAGGTTTAGAATTTTATCTTGAGAAAGGTGAAAATGAAATAGAAATTTCCAAAAGTTTCGGAGAATTAAGGGTTTCGGATATTATTATTGAACCGGCTCCGAAAATACCGACTTATAATGAATATCTGCAAGAATACGAACAAAAGGAAATATCTTATTTTAAACGTTTGGAAGCAGAAGAAACAGAATATAAGAATTCTTCATCAATCAACCGCGGTGTCAGTCGCGATGTCGGCGTTTCACCTTTCTCAAAAACCAAACTGAAACTGAATGTTATGGGAATTGATTCTTACCATGAACCAGGGGAAGCCATTACTTGGAAAGCGGATATCAGCGAGCCTGGGTTATATTACTTAAGTTTTAAGGTGAAACTTACACGGCAGAATACTACTTCTTACCGGACATTATATATAAATGGGAAAATCCCTTTTCAAGAAGCAAAACATTTAGCTTTTTCTTATAGCAGTAATTGGCAGAATATTCCTCTGCAAAGTTTTGAAAAGGAAACGTTTTTAATTTATCTTGAACCAGGGGATGAAATAACCTTAGCTGTTGACAGTACGCTATTCATTAATGTTTATCGGAAATTACAGATGGTAATTCAGGAAATGTCGGCTTTGGGACTTGATGTTACGAAGCTGACAAGAAACAATGTCGATAAGAATATCGATTGGGATATGTTAGAATATTTTCCGGATTTACCGGAAAGGTTAACGCGTTGGCAGAATGAACTAGATGAAATCATGGATGTTTTAAGGGCATTATATGGTTTTAAAAAGGATGCGCAAATTATACAGGAAATTAAAGCTGCACGAGCAAAAATTAAAACTATTTCCGAAGATATTAATGAATTGCCACGGCGTTTAGGCTTGCTTTCCAGGGGCGCATCGAGCGCTGTTCAACTCCTTTCCAGTCAAATCGATCCCATCCTCCATCAACCCTTGATTATTGATTCATTCTTCATTCACACAGGGGATGTGGAACTTCCCAAACCGGAAGCTTCTTTTTGGGAAAAACTTTGGATTTCAATTGCAAGATTTTTCCTTTCTTTCTTCGACCAGACTTATAGCGAAAAAGCAGGGGATGATGAACTCGAAGTCTGGGTCAATCGTTCCCGCCAATATGTCGATGTGATTCAAAGAATCACCGATGATGTCTTTACAAAAGAAACCGGAATCAAAGTGAAGGTTTCGATTATGAGCGACGACGGTAAATTGTTACTGGCTAATTCTGCCGGAAAACAACCCGATGTTGCGCTCGGAGTTTCCGCCTGGATTCCGAATGAGTACGGAATGCGGGGACTGCTGTATGATTTGACTCAGGAAGAAGATTTTAAAACAGTCATCAGAAATTATCATCCCGAACAATTGGTTCCGATGATTTATGATCGGGGTTTATATGGCTTACCCGAAACTGAAAACTTTTATGTCTTGTTTTATCGTAAAGATATTCTGACACAACTGGATTTGCAGGTTCCTGAAACTTGGAATGATGTAATCGATATGCTGCCTGTCTTAGAAAGATATGGTATGAGTTTCTATATACCTTTATCGAGTGAATCAAGTTTCAAAACTTGGGATATGACCTCACCTTTTATCTATCAATTTGAAGGAAGGATTTATTCCGAAGACGGATTTAAGGCAGCAGTCGATGATGAAAATACAATTTCTGCACTAAACTTTATTGCTGATTTGTATCGCGAATACAGCATGCCATATCAGGTTACAAGTTTCTTTAATAATTTCCGGTACGGAACCATTCCGCTCGGAATTGCTGATTTCGGAACCTATCTGCAGTTATTAAATACGGCTTCGGAAATCAAAGGGTTATGGGATATTGCACTGGTTCCGGGCTTGGAAGTTGTTAGATCAAATCCGGAAACCGGAATTGAGGAAAGCTATGTTAACCGTTATATGCCGGGAGCACAACAAGCTGCAATTATCTTTAATAAAAGCAAAAAGAAAATCGAAGCTTGGCAGTTTTTAAAATGGTGGCTTTCGACGGAAACGCAGACACTATTTGCAAACAATCTTGTAAATACTTTAGGAAGCCGTTATTTGTGGAATTCAGCAAATATAGAAGCTTTCTCAAAGCTGACTTGGAATGAAAAACATAAAAAGATAGTTTTAGAGCAATGGCAACATTTAAAAGAAGTTCCGAAAATTCCCGGAAGTTATATGGTTGAAAGGGAAATCAGCAATGCCATCAACAGGGTTATTTTTGATAATGCTAATCTTAGGAGCACCATCAGTGATGCAATTCTTGTAATGAATAAAGAAATTGACCGTAAAATGAAGGAATTCAGCTACCTTGATTCGCAAGGGAAGGTGCTAAGGCCTTATTATTTGCCGAACGCGGAGCTGGTTAAGGAGTGGTTGGATGAATAGAGTAATGACAAAGGTAAAAGGCTTTTTCAGAAAAGAGAAATTGGCCTTTCAAAAAGATGACAAAAGCGCCTATCTTTTTTCCCTGCCTTATGTCTTGGTTTTTATCATCTTCATCATTGTTCCGATATTCCTTGCGATACTCCTTGCAACTACTTCATTTGATATGGTCAACTTTCCTGATTTTATTGGTTTTGATAATTTCGTTTATCTGTTTACCGCTGACAGCGAATTTATGAGGACAATTCTTCCGAACACAATTAAATTTGCAATCCTAATCGGTCCCGGCGGTTATATCTTATCCTTTTTAATGGCTTGGTGTTTGGCTCAACTTCCGCATAAATTAAGAACAGTACTTGCAGTAATTCTTTATACACCTTCTTTAACGGCAGGTATTACCATGGCCGTTGTTTGGAAAGTATTTTTTGCGGGGGATGAATCAGGATATCTAAACCATTTGCTTTTAGAAATGGGTTTGATTGTGGAACCCATCGCCTTTTTACAATCCCCCGATTATCTTTTTCCGATTATGGTTATCGTTACTCTTTGGGGGAGTATGGGCGTTGGTTTCTTGGCGATGCTTGCGGGAATCTTGAATGTACCAAGGGAATTGTATGAAGCAGCTTATATTGACGGAATGAAAAGCCGTTTTCAGGAGATTGTTTATATAACGATTCCTTCCATGAAACCACAAATGTTATTTGGAGCGGTGATGGCAATTGTCAATGCCTTCAGTACCGGAGCAATCGGTGTTCAACTTTCTGGAGCCAACCCGACACCCAATTATGCTGGTTCCTTGATCGTCAACCACGTTGATGACTTTGGCTTTATCCGCTATGATATGGGTTATGCCGCGGCTTTATCGGTTGTTTTGCTTATTATTATTTATCTCTTCAGCAAACTAGCATACCGATTATTCGGAGAAAGGGATTAAACATGAGAAGAAGATTTGAAGCAGTTAAGGTTAATCCGAAAAGATTTCATCTTAACCAAATTCCATTTTTGTTGATTGTTCTCCCGATTGCTTTTTTAATGATGCTCCCTTTGGTCTATATCTTTAACCATGCTTTTAAACCCTATGATGAGCTGGTGGAATTCCCTCCCAAGTTTTTGGCCAGAAGACCGACATTGGATAATTTTGTTGAACTATTCCGAGCCACCACGACAACGGGGATTCCCGTATCCAGATACCTTTTTAACAGCATCTTAATTACACTAATCGTGGTAGTGGTTTCGATTTTTATCAGTAGTTTAACCGGTTATGCACTTTCGAAAATGAAATTTCATATCAAGGGTGTGCTTGCGGAAATCAATACAATTGCGATGATGTTTGTTGGAACGGCGGTTGCGATTCCAAGATATGTAATTATTGAGAAATTGGGCTTAATCAACAATTTTCTGGTGCATATTGTCCCCTTTTTAGCTGTTCCTGTCGGTATGTTTTTAATCAAACAATTCATTGACCAAATACCGAATGAATTAATCGAAGCTGCTAAAATGGATGGAGCGAACCACTTTATGATTTATCGGAAGGTAATTTTACCTTTAATAAAACCAGCCATTTCTACAATCGCTATTTTGTCTTTTCAATCCGTTTGGAATAATGCGGATGTTTCCGCAACCTACATTAACTCCGATTCACTTAAAACCTTTGCTTATTATATGTCTACCCTCTCTAGTGTATCAAATCCGATTGCCGGCATCGGTATGAGTGCTGCCGCAAGTTTAATCATGTTTGTGCCGAATTTAGCCTTCTTTATTATCTTACAAAGCCAAGTAATGAGCACAATGGCGCATTCGGGTATCAAATGATGAAAAGATTTATTAGTTTTATTTTATTGTTAATTGTTTTATTCGGCACAATGAATGCAAAGGTTAATGCGCTTGAGTCAGGAATACCCTACCGAACCTTTACACTCGGGGAATATCAATTTCTGACACCGACCCAAACTGCCTATACTCCGGTTGGATTTTTCGGAAGTGAAATCAGTTTAAACGGGCCGGAGGATATATTTTATTTCAACTCGAAGTTTTATGTTGCGGATTCAGGTAATCAAAGAATCTTAGAATTGAACCAAAAAGGTGAACTTTTGCGTGAATTCATTAATTCGGAATTTCAAAAACCGACAGGGGTTTTTGTAAATGAGGAATATTTATTTGTTGCTGATAAGGATGCGCGCAAGGTTTTCCGAATTGATCTTGATACTGAAGAGATAGTTCAAAGAATTGAGAAACCGACCTCACCTATTTTCGGTAAAAACAATAGTTTTGTACCGATTAAGGTTGCAGTCGGAACTAATGATAGTATTTATATTGTTGGGGAAGGTTCGACCAGCGGTATTATTCAAATGAATTATGCTGGTGAATTTGTCGGTTATCTCGGTATTAATACCGTTGAGATTAGCATCCGTAAGAAACTTTATAATTTCTTTGTAAAGGATGCTGACTTAGCTTCCTCAAGACCTTCAGCTCCGACCAATGTTGCTCTTGGGGCTAAGGGCTCAATTCTTACAACAAATAATAATGTAAAGGAAAGATTTAAACGGCTGAATATCTCTGGAGTCAATACTTTAAGAGATGAAACTTATTATCCAAAGGTTGATTTAGCCGATATTTGGATGAACGAAGAAGGTTTCATTTATATGGTAGCAAACTCCGGTGAAGTTTTCGAATATGATTCAGAAGGAAATCTCATCTTTTACTTCAATACTAAAGACATTACTTTAAAACAAACTTTGGGATTAACCTCGCAAGCAAGCGGGATTGTAACCGATGCGGATGGTAATCTCTATATCTTAGATAAAATCTATAATAATGTACAAATATACCAAAGAACGGTTTTTGTTGATTTGGTTCATGAAGCCGTTAACCTTTATAATAACGGGCGCTATTTAGAATCAAAACCGCTTTGGGAAGAAATCTTAAGGCAAAATTCATCATTTGCTTTAGCGCATTCTGCCTTAGGTGCTGCGCTTACAAAGGAAGGCAAATTTGAAGAAGCCTTGAATGAATTCTATGATGCTAAGGATTATGAGGGTTACTCGAATGCTTTTTGGGAAATCAGAAATCTTGCTATCCAAAAGTATTTGACGCTTTGGTTCTTTATCTTTGTTTCTGCAATCATCCTCTATAAAATCCTGAAAAAAGTATTTAGAACACTTCCTGTTTATGAAAGATTCTTAGCAAGAAAGGAAAGCCTGAAAGAAAAACCTTTACTTAATCAAATTGGAGTTGCTTTTAAAATTATTAGGCATCCTTTAGATGTTGTGTATCTTGTCAAGAGGAAGAAGCAGGGAAGTTACCTTTCCGGAATCTTAATCCTGTTATTATATTTGGTTGTCTATCTTTTAAATGCTTATGGGTCAAGTTTTCTCTTTCGGTACCCATTTTTAGGTAATGTTTTAACAGATTTTTTTACAATCCTAGCAATCTTTATGCTCTATGTTTTTGTAAACTATTTGGTCAGCACCTTTTTTGACGGCGAAGGCAGTTTCAAGACTATTTTCATTGTTTCTTGTTATGCGATGATCCCGGCTATTGTGCTAACCGTACCGATGACTTTGTTAAGCTATGTTTTAACTTATAATGAAGCTTTTGTCATCGATTTGTTTAACTTTGTTATTTCTAACTGGACCATTATTCTACTCATCATCTCTATTAAGGAAGTTCATAACTATACAGGCTGGGAAACAGTTTTCAGCATCTTATTAATCATCTTTGGAATTATTATTCTTATTATCTTAGGACTTTTGATTTATTCGTTTATCGGTCAACTGTTTGATTTCATCATATCGATTATCAAGGAGGTGATTTATCGTGTTTAAGAAGCCAAAAAAAATATTCTTCCCTTTAATTTTAACCTTAGTAATGGCTTTCTTGATGACAGGAATTGCTTTTGCTTCAAATAAAAGCGACGCACCTCTACCCAACTTTTGGAAAATAGCAAACTATGTTGATTCCAATCGGCATACACGTCCGGATAATTTAGAAGTTGTTGAAAACCTCATGCCTCCTTTTGAAAACGCGACTATCCTGGATACAGAAATGGGATTGGTATATCTTGACGAAGAAGCGCTAGCTTTTCAATTTTTGAGTGCAAATGGTTATCTTTGGTCTTCAACCGTTGACTATGAAAACGGAAATCTTTCCCCAAACTGGATTCGAAGAGTGAGAAGTGCCGTTCATATTGAATCCTATAATACTAACAGTAATAACTTTGCAACAACGGAAGAATTCGTTTTAAGTGAAGGCACAACGAAAACAATTAAATTGATTAAAAACGGATTCGAGTCAAGGATTACTTTCGGAAGATCAAGAATCTCCTTAATTTTACGTGTCACTTTTACTAAAGAAGGAATTTTAGTAGAAATACCGGAAGAAGAGATTAAAGAGCCTGGAAGTTTTGTCCTTAATACCGTTAAGGTTTATCCGTTTTTTGGTGGAGTTTTGGAAGATTCCGTTCCCGGTTATGTTTTTATTCCCGATGGAATTGGAGCATTAGTCAGATATCGCAAAGGAGATCCGAGTATTATTGCGAATTATGAAAAGGAAATCTACGGGAGAAATCTAGGTTATACCGTTGAAAGCAATTTAAACAATGTTCCTTATGATGCGAGTATTATTCACGCACCGGTTTTTGGTTTTGTTCATGGGGTTAATCAAAACGCAATCTTCGGAAATATTCTCTCCGGAGCTGAATATGGTAACTTAAATATTTATTATGCGGGAAAGACCACCGCTTACACAACGGTTTTTCCGGAATTCGTTTATCGAAGAACCTACAGACAACCGATTGACCGTGCCGGAAATACGATTTCGCTTCTCCAAAATTTCCGCAACAAAGTCGATATCAAAGTTCTTTATACGCCTTTAGCAAACGAAGATGCCAATTATGTCGGCATGGCAAAACTTTACCGCAAGCAACTTGGAATCGAAAACAAGAAATCTGGTTCAGTTCCTTTAAAACTGGAAACCATCGGTTTAGAAAAGTCACCGGGTATATTCTTTAATAAAACAACGGTGATGACTAGATTTGATGAATTTGAAAAAATTGTAAAGGACTTAAAGCAAGAAGGAATTAAAAATCTTATTGGAATTTACTTTGGGTATACAGATTCCGGAGTTTCTTGGTCAGCCCCGAATTACCAAAATCTTAGCCGAAAACTGGGCGGGAAAAAAGCATTTCAAGAAATGCTTCTAGAAGTTGAAGAGTTGTATCTTGCGGGAGAATTTGTGAGAGCCGGAAGTAAAGCTTCAGGATTTAATGTTTATCGTGATTTAGCCAAAAGAATCAACGATCAGAATTATGTCTACGATAATTGGTCGGATATAAAATATCTGCTGAAGCATCAAAAAAGCATGGACTTATTTAAAAAGAGTGTTGCTTATTATGCGGATTTTGAAGTTGGTTTTGCTTTAAAAACGCTCGGTCATCTCTTATATTCCGACTTTAGAAGCGAGTTTTATTTGGAAGATGCGATTGCGCTTTATCAAGAAACTTTGGGTAATGTGGAACAAAGAATTGGTCTATTTGGGGCGAATGCTTATCTTTTTAAGGAACTCGATGTCTATTTTGATTTTCCGATGTATTCATCCCAATATTTACAGTTCAGCGATACTGTGCCTTTTTTAGCAATCGCTTTAAGCGGAATTCCTTTATTCGGAGAAAATGCTAATTTTTATCCCTATGCCCGGGATGAACTCTTGCGTTTAGTAGATTTCGGAGTTTATCCGTCATTCTTAATTACAGAAAAATCATCTAAATATTTACAGGATACGGAACTGGAATATATTTATACTTCTCGATATCAAGATTTAAAACCGGCAATCTTGGTTTATTATGATTTTGTAAGTAAAGCTTTGCAGCATGTTGCTTCAGCTCAAATAATTAATCGTACGGTTCTTGATACCGGATTTGTTCGTGTTGATTATGACAATCAAGTTACGATAATCTTAAATTATACAGAAAATCAAAAAGCCTATTCCGGCCATGAAATCCTTCCGAAAAATTATTTGGTTCTAAAAGCAGGAGAGGTTTTAGAAGCCGGTTATCCGGAGGCAAACTATGATTAAGAAAAGACTCAGCCGTAAAACACGTGAAAACTTAATCGGTTATTCTTTTATTGGTGTTTGGATTATCGGATTTCTTGTCTTTATGCTTTACCCTTTGATTAATTCCTTAATTTATAGTTTAAGTAATGTTCAGATTACGGGAACAGGGATTGTAATAACATTTCAAGGCTTTCAGAACTTTAAAAACATTTTTCAGATTGAAGAAGGTTTTAGCTTTACGGAAGCTTTGGTAAACTTTATTTTTAAGGAATTGATCTTTCAACTGCCGATTATCATTGTTTTTTCTATTATAATCGCAATGCTTTTGAATCAGAAAATTAAAGGGCGAGGTTTTTTCCGAACAGTATTTTTCCTGCCTGTTATTATTGCAAGTGGTCCTGTGATTAAGGAGCTTATTTCTCAAGGTGCAGGCGGAACCAATATCTTTGAAACCTATGGTTTTATTGCTGTTATCGAAGATACTTTAAATCCGGTGTTTGCGGAACCGATTATAAAAATATTTTCAGAGATCATTATTATCTTTTGGTTTTCAGGAGTTCAAATCTTAATTTTCCTTGCCGGCCTGCAGAAGATCGACAAACAGGTTTATGAAGCTGCAAAAGTTGACGGAGCGGGTGCTTGGCAATCATTTTGGAAAATTACGCTACCCGCGCTGATGAACTTAGTTTTCATCAATGCGATTTATACGATTGTTTTACTGGCAACATTTTCTGAAAATGAAGTTATCGTCAATATTAAAGCAAATATGTTTAATTTCAAAACAGGTTACGGCATGGCTTCCGCAATGGCTTGGATTTATTCACTGACGGTACTTTTAATTATTGGTTTACTGGGTTTATTTGCACGAATCGTATCCCGAAAGAGAAGGAGGGGTTATTAGGATGTTTGCAAAGATGAAAAATATGTTTAAGGAGAAAAACATTGCTGTAAAAGCAAAGGCATTTCTCTTTGGAAATAATGTAAAAAGCGGAGTAGTTATTAAGCTAATTATCTATATGCTTCTTTCCGCAATCGGTTTTATTTACCTCTATCCGATGCTTTATATGCTTGCAAACAGTTTGAAATCTCCTTCGGATATTATCAATCCAATGGTAAATTGGATACCGACCAAGTTATATTTCGGGAACTATCAACGTGCTTTTAGAGTGTTAAATTACTTCCCAATATTAGGAAAAAGTCTTTTGGTTACTTTGGTACCGGCACTCCTACAAACAGCTATAACATCTGTTATCGGTTATGGGTTTGCGCGCTATAATTTCAAGTTCAAAAAACCGCTCTTTATCATTGTGCTGCTGACATTCATCATCCCGCCACAAGCCTATCTGATCCCACGATATGTAATGTTTTTTGAATTTAGACTGCTCGAAAATCCGTTAGCGATTATTTTACCTTCGCTTTTCGGTCAAGGTTTAAATTCCGCAATTTTCATTTTAATCTTTTATCAGTTCTTTAGAATGATTCCGCGAGCCTTAACGGAAGCAGCGGAAATTGACGGTGCCGGACCTTATTATATCTTTTTTAGAATGGCGGTGCCCTTATCTGCCCCGGCTTATATCACAAGCTTTTTGTTCAGTTTAGTTTGGTATTGGAATGAAACCTATATAGCTTCGCTCTTTTTAGGTACAGGTTATCCGAATTTACAGATTGGACTTGCAAACTTTGTTTCTCAATATCAACAAATGTATGAGAGCGATGCGATTAAACTAAATGAAGGCATTCGTCTTTCCGCAACCCTCTTGATTATTTTACCGATGTTGATTGTTTATTTTGCTTTACAGAGATGGTTTGTAGAAGGGATAGAAAGGACGGGAATTACAGGTGAGTAAATATAAAAGAATAATTTCAGTATTAATCCTAGTTCTGCTTGGTTTGCTTTTTTATGGTTGCAATAACGACAAACTTCCACCTGAAAACAATAAAAAATACCGAACGGAAGTAAGAAGTAATGTCAGCGAAGTTATCTTAGAGGAACTGGAATTAGGTTTTAAGTTTTTCTATGAAACTGCGAATACTGAAGATGCTGCTTATGGTTTAATACCGGATCGCTTTCATACCTCAGGTAAAGACGGTGGAAAAGTAGGTACGGTTAGCAGTATTGCTTCTGTTGGTTTTGGCTTAAGCGCACTTCCCATCGGGATTGAAAATAATTGGATAACGCGGGAAGAAGGGGAAGTTCGTGCCTATCGTACTTTAGAGACACTAGCTTCAATGGAAAGAACTCATGGCTTTTGGTATCACTTTGTTGATATGAAAACCGGTAAAAGAGTTTGGAATTCGGAAGTTTCGATAATTGACAGCGCCCTTTTGATTGCCGGTGTATTAACAGTCGGTAGATATTTTGGTGGAAAAATCGAAAAATTAGCTTCTGAACTTTATGAAGCAATCGAATGGGATTGGTATTATGATTCCGATGCAAACAAGTTTTATATGGGTTACTGGCCCGAAAAAGGCTTTGAGGGTTATTGGAACGGTTATGCGGAACAATTAATAATTTTCGTACTGGCAGCGGGAAGCCCGAAACATAGTGTCGGGGTCGAAGCTTATAATTTAATGAAACTTTCAAGCAAACTTCATAATGCTACCTCAAATTACGGAAGCTTTTATTCCACATATACCGGCAGCCTCTTTACGCATCAGTTTTCACATGCCTGGATTGATTTCAGGAATTATGTTGACGAAAACGACTATAATTGGTTTACCAACAGCGTTCATGCTACAGAAGCAGCGATTGATTATGCAATCGGGTTAAAAGGAAAATACCCCGGCATTCATGAAAACTCCTGGGGAATGTCCGCTTGTGACGGTCCTGAAGGATACCGCGGTAACTACGGAAGCGGACCTTCGGAAGGTAATGCCCATTATGTAGACGGAACCGTTCCTGCCTATGGTGCGCTCGGTTCAATTGTCTTCAAACCAGAAGCGGCGATTAAAGCAGCGGAAAATTACCGAACCTATGAACAGTTTTGGAGTAAATACGGGTTCAAAGATTCTTATAATCTCGGGTATAATAACCAAAATTGGTTCGCAAGCGATATTATCGGCATTGATAAAGGAATATCAGTATTGATGATCGAAAACTATCTTTCCGAAATGATTTGGAAGATCTTTATGGAAATTGATTATGTTCAACAGGGGCTTGAAAAATTGAATTTCAAATATGTAGGAGAAGAAAGATGAAGATTAACAATGTCCTTGATAAAAGAATAATATCATCTGAAGATATCAGATTCGAAATCCTTCCTACGGGGGACATTTATACAATTTTATACCAAAACGAAAGTATTTCGATGTATCGGGCTAATATGCTGGAAGGAATGCTTGCAAATATATATTTGCGGCTGAGGATTGGAGAAGAAACCTATTCTACAAAATTGCTTGGAGTCAATTCACCAAGCCGTTTCCGTATCGGCAAAAAGCAAATGCTTTATGAAGGCGAGTTTCAGGATGTCCGTTATACCGTACATTTTAAACCTTGTGGTTTAAATTGGTTTTGGAAAGTCCGACTCGATACAGAAAGAGAAGGTGTTTTTGCGGAAATATATTATGGTCAGGATGTTTCTTTAAACTCCCCTAACGCAAACGAAGCTTATGTTTGCCAGTATCTTGACCATCAAGCTAAATATTTTAACGATGCATATCACATCCAAACCAAGCAAAACCAAGGCAGACCTTTTATATTACAACAAGGGACTCTTACCCCTAATGTCGCTTATGGAACGGACGGCTTTGATTTTTTTGGAAGGGAATATAAAATTGACAATCAGATTAAGGCAATAAAAGAAGGTAAATTACCTTCCCGGATTTATCAATATGAATTCGCTTATATCTCTTTTCAAACTCCGAAGGTTAACTTAAAAGAACCTTATGAAGCCTTGTTTTATGCTTCTTTTCATCCAAACTATTTTGAAAAGGGAGTTGAATGGAAAAGCGTAGAAGAATTAAAAGCTCTTTATGATTCGATACCGCTTGAAGAGGAATATGCTCTTTTTCCAAAGGTTGATACAAAAATCTCTTTCCAAGAGATCTATCCCTATGTTCCTTTTAGTAACTCTGAACTGGAGGAGATGTTTCCAGAACAACTCTTTATTGAAGAAGAAGCAGGAAAGAAACTTTCTTGGTTTTCGAGCAAAGGAACACATTATGTTCTCGGAGAAAAGGAAATCTATCTTGAAAGACCGCATGGGAACATTATTACGAATCAAGGTATGCGGCCGGTCGAAGTTCCCGGCATCGCTTCTACAAACTACATCTTCGGAATCTTTAACTCCCATATCAGCTTAGGAAATGTTCAATTTCACCGGATGATCAGTAGAAACAAAACTCCATTAAATGTTCTCAAGACTTCCGGACAAAGGCTTTTCATCAAGCATGAAGGAAAATATAAACTCCTTGCTTTACCCGGTGTCTATGAAATGAATTTCAATTCCTCCGCTTGGTATTATAAGATCGATGATGACATTATTAAGATCGAAACGGGGGTTCCGGCTAATGAGACTTTGGTAAGACTAGAGTTTTCCTCAAAATTAGGTAAAGCTTATGATCTTCTCCTCACCAATGAAATAGTGATGGGAGAAGCCGAATATTTGCATCCTTTAAATATAAAACAAGAAGGAAATGCTACTCTCTTTTATTTTGATCCAAGCACTAAGGCCTATAAACATTATCCCGACTACCATTATCGAGCAGAGATAGAAACAGACGGAAAGTATGAATATTCTGGCGATGAAATCTTCTTTGATGATGGGAAAAAGCGTGGCCATCCCTTACTTTGTGTGGAAATAAAAGCAGCAAGTAAATTTGCTTACACAATTTACGGTTTAACAAAAGTTTCCGAAAAACCGGAAGCAAAACCACTCAAAGATATAAAGGAAGAATATTATGACGTCCATTATGGGAATGCAGGAAGGTTTAAACTTGAAATTGAAACACATAATGAAAATTATGAAGAGATAGAAAAATTCAACCTTCTTGTGCCTTGGTACGTTCATAATGCCTTAATTCATTACGCAATTCCTCACGGCCTTGAACAATACGGCGGCGGAGCTTGGGGAACAAGGGATGTCTGTCAGGGACCAGCAGAACTTTTTATGACTTTTGGACGTTTTGATTTGGTAAAAAGAATTATTCTGAAAGTCTATGAAAGACAATTTATTGAAAACGGTGATTGGCCACAATGGTTTATGTTCGATGCTTATGAAAGAATTCAAGCAGACAGCAGCCATGGTGATATCATTGTTTGGCCGCTTCATCTTTTAGCATATTATATGCTTTATTCCGGAGACAAGGAAATATTAAAAGAAGTCGTTCCTTATACAAGTTTAAAAACAGGCGAAAAGGTCAATCCGGAAAGCATTTATCAGCATGTACAAAAACAAATCGCAACCATCAAAGCTAATTTAATTGAAGGAACATATCTTTCCGGTTATGGTGGCGGCGATTGGGATGATACTTTACAGCCGGTAAGAAGCGAACTTCGAACGACAATGGCGAGTTCCTGGACGGTCGCTTTAACTATCGAAGCTTTGGAAACATTCCTCTTTACCTGTGATGAGGAAGAAGAAATCAAGGAATTGGTAAAAAATATTAAAACGGATTACAAGAAATATTTCTTAAAGGATAATGTTCCTTCAGGTTTTGTACAAATCCAGGGTGATAATATAAGGCATATTGTTCATCCGAGTGATGAGATAACCGGTATTAAATATCGTTTGTTATCCTTTAATCGCGGTTTGATTTCCGAAATCTTTTCTGAAGAACAATTAGCATCCTACTTGGATATTATCGACAAGAACCTTCTCCATCCCGACGGTGTACGTTTGATGGATACAACTGTTAAATATCAAGGTGGAATACCGAAAATATTTGTTCGTGCAGAAACGGCAACCAATTTCGGAAGAGAAATCGGACTTCTCTATATTCATGCACATATCCGCTACCTGGAAGCAATGGCTAAAATCGGCGAAGCAGAAAGACTATTTAAAGGCTTGAAGGTAATCAATCCGATTCGGATTAAAGATAATGTAGCAAATGCTCTTTTCCGTCAAAACAATGTTTACTTCACAAGTTCCGACGGAAAATTCCTGACCCGCTATCAAGCCGATCGCGATTTTGATAAACTGAGAACCGGGGAAGTTTCCGTTAAAGGCGGCTGGCGCTTATATTCAAGCGGACCGGGAATTTATCTGAAGCAATTGCTTAATTCGTTCTTAGGAATTAAATTCCTCGACAATGAATTATATATTGATCCGGTACTTCCGAAATCCTTAAGTGGTTTAAAATTATATTTCCACTACAAAAATTATGAACTTAAAATCACATATGAGATTACAAATGAAACCGGAGTCGAATATGTAATCGTGAACAGCAAAAAAATCGACTGTAATACTGATCTTAGAAAATACCGGAAGAGCGGTGTTATCATACCTGACAGTTACTTAAAAGCCAGCAACGAAATTTTTGTGAAGATGTAATCAAAATAGC